>ENA-OWPM01000072-OWPM01000072.1-human-gut-metagenome-genome-assembly--contig:-NODE-72-length-128285-cov-6.142478_pt1 | contig 128285 bp, 129 predicted proteins | sample MGYA00248267_ERZ651852 | MGnify/ENA primary metagenome ERZ651852 (study PRJEB26924, sample SAMEA4378228) | human gut metagenome | biome: human gut; feature: human-associated habitat; material: faeces... | reverse complement strand
TACATTTTTAAATTAAGGAATAGTTATTTATAGATGTTAAAGATTTAAAAAGTTAGTATTTTATCGTTTTTTTAAATGCATAAATATCAGAGTATAAATTCTTACTAATTTGCTTATTTTATTCAGATTAAGATAATTTTTGTAAGTAACTTAATAATTAATATACATTGATTAAAAATAATAATCATAACTAAAATAAATTTGGTATCTATGATTTTAGAGAAAAACAAAGAAATTCAATATATGATAGGCGTAGTATTGCATTAAGAATTTTTACTTCAAATTTTCTTACAATCGAGCCTATCATATATTGAATTTCGGCTGTTATCCACTAAACTATGATTCTACATCCTATATGTATTTGGAAAAGTAAATTTATAATTCGATTTTAAAGATTGAGTTCTTTTAAAAGAAGAGTAAGTCGTATTTCTTCATTTTCTTGAATTGGATCACTTGTATTATATAAATAATGCTGAAGAACATCAGAATCTTTTAGAAGTTCATCATATATACCATCTATAACATCTTTATCACTATGATGATATACTGCTGAACAAATAACATCTATTTCTTCTTTTGTAAAACAATTTAATTCTGTAAGTATTTTATGAGCATCAATTGAACCAAGCTTTCCATGATCTATAGATGTCATGAAGCATTCCACAAATGGAGCATATTTCAACATTTAGATTACGTCTTTTGGCTAAAATTGTACACATAGTTGAAACATCATATAAATGAACAAATCCACTAAGTTTTTTTCTTAAGTCTTATTGATTCATTATGATTTTATCAACATATTCACGTATTTTTTCTAAACGATTCATTACACAATATCCTATCCTGTCAATAATACTGAAACTAACTTTATATAACTATTTTATCATTATTTTAACAATTAATAATAAATATTGTTGAAATTATTCTATAAATTATGTAAAATAGTATTGTTAGCAAATAATACCGTGTAGTTCAATGGCAGAACGGCAGTCTCTGGAACTGCATGTTGTAAGTTCGAATCTTACCACGGTAGCCATAATAAAACACGAGGATTAAAAAACATTAAATCCTCGTGTTTTAATTTTTCTATATTTAATTATAGAAAGTAAAATATCCTAATAAATAAGATATTTTTGAATTACTATTAAAAATACGGAAGTTTAAGAAAATGGTTAATTACTTAAATTATTAAGAGATAATAGTAATTTATATATCCTATATATAATCAGTATATTTTTATAATATATGATTACACTTTGGATTATTATATATTATTATCATAATTATAAATTTTATGCATGCTAAATGGTGAATTATTAAGAAATAGACTTTTTAAAATCAATAATATATAATGAGAGTATAATTTAATTATGCTTAAAATAAGAAATTATTAATATAATTTGGGTAAGAAAATTACATCAAACTTTATTGTTTAGTTTTAGGAGGAGAATTATGAAAGCGTCTGCAAGTTTGAATTATAAAGTGGAAGAAGTTTTTAAAGTATTTATTAAAGCGGCAAAAAGAGATTTTAAAGATTTTAACAAAGAAGATCCAATAGGCTGTAAGATAGTAAAAAAAATATATTCCGGCTCTAGACCTATGGAATGTACTGTAGAGATAACAGATTATGAAGAAAATGCTAAATATGAAATTACAACAACATATGGAGATGTTTCATGTAAGTCTACATATTCATTTATTCAAAAAGGCGATGGAATTACTTTAATAAACTTTGAAGAAGATCAAGGTACTAAAGGGCTCTTCTCATCAGGTACATTATGGCTTCAAAGAATTATGGCAAAGAAACAATTTAAAATTAGATTTAACGGACTTATAGAAGAGCTGAGTAATCAATTAAAAACATATACTGATAATGTTAAGAAAAGTACTAAAGAGTCTGAAGAAATACAAGATAACTAGAAAAAGCAATATATTTAGATATATAAAAGGACATCTTTTTGTGAAAGATGTCCTTTATATAATAGAAAAATACTAAATAGCCCAATTACCATCTCTGAATATTTGAATTTCAGTTCCATCCTTTTTAACACCAGTAATATTAGTATCACTAGTTCCTATCATAAAATCTACATGAGTTATAGAACTATTAGCTTTAGCTTTAAGTAAGTCTTCCTTACTCATATTTTCACCATTTTTTATACATGATGGGTAAGATGAACCAAATGCTAAATGACATGAGGCATTTTCATCATATAATGTGTTATAAAAAATGATATTAGAATTTGAAATAGGAGAATCAAAAGGAACTAAAGCAACTTCACCTAAGTATTTAGAATTTTCATCACTATTTATTAGCTCTTTTAATATTTCTAAACCAGTTTCAGCGTTGCAATCTACAGCAGCACCATCTTTAAATGTAACGGAAAAATTATTTATAAGGTTACCCATATAGCTTAAAGGTTTTGAACTATATACTATTCCATTAACTCCATCTAATTTTGGTGTTGTATACACTTCTTCAGTAGGCATATTAGCAATAAAGTTTACTCCAGATTCAGTTTTATCTTCACCGCCACACCAAACATGATTATTTACAAGTTCGATTTTTAAATCAGTACCTAAAGAATTTGTAAAGTGTAGATAATCAAAGTCAAATTCGTTTAATTTTGATACTTTTTCATGAAGAGTTTTAACATGTTTATCCCAAGCATTAACAGGATTATCTTCTGTAATTCTCATAACATTAAAAATAGCATCCCATAATTTTTCTACTGCTTCTTCAGATGGAATAGAACTAAAAACTTTTGTTGCCCAGCCTTCAGTAGGTATAGATACTATGCACCATGAATTTTTATTTCCGGTACAAGCCTCGTGATATTTTTTTAATGCTTCTCGTCTGCTTTTTTGTGCTGAAGATATCTTTTCTGGTTCAATGCCTTGCAAGATATTAGGGTCAGCAGCAGAAATACTTAAAAATGCTGCACCTTTATCAACGTAGTAATCATACTTATCACGTTCAAATTCTGGAGTAAAGGAAAGTACTTCTTTAGTTGAATTCATAAATCTTATTCTATTGAATTTTTCATCACTATAATTAATAACTACATCAGAAGCACCATATTTATAAGCTTCATCAGCAATCATTCTTGCAAATTCTGAACAATCAATTGGACTGTTTATAACTAATAGCTGATCCTTTTGGATATTTACGCCTTTTTTTACTGCTAATTTTGCATATTTTAATAATAAGTTATTATACATTTTTTCACCTCGCTAATAATTATTTAAGTATAGTATGATTATGTCACTATTTTATATATATATCAAATAGATTAGAATTAATTTTAATAAGATATAAGAAATATTAAAATTATTATAGAAAATTAGTAGTTATTTCATGAGTTTTTAGAAAAGAATTTTTTCAAATTAAATAGGCAATAATAAGAAATATATATTGAATTTGTTTTAATTTATGTACTTTAGGTTGTACAATATAGTATAATTATTTATAAATATATTTTTGTATGTATTATAGTAGGGGGAGTGATATATCTCACTACTAAATTTATTTGAATATAGAAATTTAATTATAAATAAACGGAGGATTTTAATGAAAAGATTATTAATATTAGATTCAAACTCACTTATGAATAGGGCATTTTTTGCCTTACCTCCTCTTACAAATAGTGACGGAATAAATACTAATGCCATTTATGGTTTTATGAATATGTTGTTTAAAATGAAAGATGAAATAAATCCAGATAGTATAATAGCTACTTTTGACTTGAAAGCTCCTACTTTTAGACATAAAGAATATGCAGATTATAAAGCAGGAAGAAAAAAGATGGCACCAGAGCTTTATGAACAGTTCCCAATAATTAAAGATATACTTAAACTTATGGGAATAAAAATATTTGAAATAGAAGGCTTTGAAGCAGACGATTTAATAGGTACTGTATCAAAATTTGCTGAGGAAAATGGAATAGAAGTGTTCATAGTTACAGGAGACAAGGATGCACTTCAACTTGCTTCAACAAGTACAAAAGTTGTAATAACCAAAAAAGGAGTTACAGAAACAGCAATATATGATGAAAAAACATTTATAGATGAATTTGAAGTTACTCCAAGTCAATTTATTGATGTTAAAGGACTTATGGGAGATAAATCTGATAATATTCCAGGGGTTCCTGGTGTTGGAGAAAAAACTGCATTTAAGCTTATAAAAGATTATGGATCAATTGAAGAAGTGTTAAGAAATATAGATAGCATTTCTGGCAAAAAGTTAAAAGAAAATTTGGAAAATAATACTGAGCAAGCAATATTTTCTAAGAAATTAGCTACTATAATTAGAGATGTTCCAATAGAGTTAAAAATAGAAGACATAGATTCCATGGATGAGGAAAACATTCCAGAACTTAAGAAAAAGCTTATGAAGCTTGAAATGAAATCAATATTATCTAAGTTTAAAAGCGATGATGAAACAGATGAATGTAAAGCAGAAGTAAAGAATATAGATAATATTAAAGAAATGAAAGAAGTTCTTTTAGAAGTTAAAGATAGAATTTATATAGATTATATATTAAAGGATGCAACTACGTATTCTAAAATAGAATTAGAAAATCTATTTTTAGGAGAAGATAATCATGGTATTGTAATAGATTTTAAGAAAATAGCAGATGAAAATCATGAAGAAGCATTAGCTGTTTTAAAAGAATGCATGGAAAATGAAAGTATAAAAAAGACAATACATGATGGAAAAAATCTAGTTACATTTTTAAGAAAGAATAATATTAATATAAAGGGATTTGATTTTGATACAGCTATTGCTGCATATTTAATTGATTCATCTAAAAGTAATTATGATATAAAAGAATTAGTTAACATTTATATTGGAGATAATCCAAGTGGTGAAGGTATTAATTTTAAAGGTGCACTTTCAAGTTATATTCCCAATATATATAATGAGTTAAAAGAGAGATTACACAAAGAGGACATGGATGAACTTTATTACACTATTGAGCATCCTTTGATATTTGTGCTTTCATCAATGGAGAGTATAGGATTTAACATAAATGCAGACATGTTAGATGAGCTTCAAGTTAAATTTAAAAAGGAAATAGAAGAAACGCAAGCAGAAATATATAAGTTGGCAGATGAAGAATTTAATATAAGTTCTCCAAAACAGCTTGGAAAAATACTGTTTGAGAAATTGGATCTGCCTGTAATAAAGAAAACTAAAACCGGCTATTCAACAAATCAAGAAGTATTAGAAAAACTTATGGATAAGCATGAAATAATACCTAAAATAATGTATTATAGACAAATAACAAAGATAAATTCAACCTATGTTGAAGGCCTAAAGAATGTAATTGATGAAGATGGACGTATTCATTCAAACTTTAACCAAACTGTAACAACAACAGGTAGGCTATCAAGTACTGAGCCAAATCTTCAAAATATTCCTGTAAGACATGAAATGGGAAAAGAAATAAGAAAGGTATTTATACCATTTGAAAAAGATGATATTTTAGTTTCAGGAGATTATTCTCAAATAGAACTTAGAGTCCTTGCTCACATTGCAGGTGATGAAAATATGATAGATGCTTTTAAACATCATAGTGATATTCATACTAAGACTGCATCAGAAGTATTTAAAGTACCAGTAGAGGAAGTTACATCTCTTATGAGAAGTAGAGCAAAGGCAGTAAACTTCGGTATAGTTTATGGAATAAGTGGATTTAGTTTGGCACAAGATTTAAAAATATCTAAAAAAGAAGCAGAAGAATACATGGAAATTTATTTTGACAGATATCCTAAAATCAAAGACTATTTAGAAAAAGTAGTTGAAGATGCTAAAAAAACAGGTTATGTGTTGACTATTTTGAATAGAAGAAGATTTATACCAGAAATTAAATCTTCTAATAAGATAGTTAAGGCTTTAGGAGACAGATTAGCCATGAATGCACCTATTCAAGGAAGTGCAGCTGATATAATAAAGCTTGCAATGGTGAATGTTTATAAAAAATTAAATGAAAAGAATTTAAAAAGTAAATTAATACTTCAAGTTCATGATGAACTTATATTAAATGTTAAGAAGGATGAGTTTGAAGAAGTTAAAGCTCTTTTAATAGATGAAATGGAAAATGCAATTAAGCTTCATGTTGATTTAGATGTGGATGTTAATAGTGGTTCTACATGGTATGATGCAAAGTAATAATGGAGTTTATAAAATAAGTTGTTGTCAATTGAAAAGAAAAAGATAAATTTAAGTAGTAAGTTTATCATAAACTGTAAATTGTCAAATGTTAACTGTCAACTTAAAAAGTAAGGTGGGTTATAAAGTGATTAAAGTTGGTTTAACAGGTGGAATAGGTAGTGGGAAGAGTACGGTTTCCGCTATTTTAAAGAATAATAAATTTAAAATAATAGATGCAGATAATATTGCAAAAGAAGTTCTTGAAAAAAATCCACAGATTTTAGATACGGTTAGAGTGGAATTTGGAGCAGGATTTTTTGATTGGAGAGGTGAATTTAGGAGAAAAGAATTTGGAAATCATATTTTTAGATTTCCAAAGCAAAGAGTTAAGTACGAACAGATAATTATGCCATATATTAAAAAATATATTGAAGAGGAATTAGAGGATTATAGAAAGAAAAAAGAAAAAATAGTTATCTTAGATGCGCCTACTTTAATAGAAAATAAAATGCATGAAGAAATGGATTATGTTATTTTAGTTTGTGCAGATAACTCAGTTCAAATAAGAAGGGTCATGGAAAGAGATAAATTAAGTAAAGTAGAAGCAGTAAGCAGAATAAATTCACAAATGTCTATGGAAGAAAAAAAAGAGTATGCTAATATACTTATAGATAACAATGGCGATTTAGAAAACACTAAGAAACAGGTAGATGACTTAATGAAATTTTTGAAATTAGTATGTTAGATGGGAGAAAAAAATGAAGTTCCTAAAGAAAATTTTTTGGCTTGTAGTAATTTTATTGGTAGTTGCATTAGGGGCTAGATATGTTATAAAAGAGAAAGCTTTCCCATACAAATATCCTGAATATGTTAATACTTATAGTGAAAAATATGATTTAGATCCTCTTTTTGTATTATCTGTAATGAAAACTGAAAGTAACTTTAAAGAAGATGCTCATTCTCATAAAGATGCGGTTGGTTTAATGCAGATAACAGGGGATACTGGTGAATGGATAGCTGGTGAAATGGGGCTAACAGGATTTTCAAAAGATGACTTATATAATGAAGAAGTAAATATACAAATGGGATGTTGGTATCTAAGAAGACTTTTAGATATGTTTAATGGGAATAGAGATTTAGCAGTAGCCGCATATAACGCAGGCCCAACTAATGTTAGTAATTGGCTTGAAAATGAAGAATATTCATTGAATGGAGAATCACTTCACTATATACCTTTTGGAGAAACTAAAAAGTATATTGATAAGGTAAATGTATATTACAATATTTATGACTTTTTTTATAATGAAAGAGGAAATATTTTAGATATAAATAGAATCATTAATTTATTTAAACAGGTAATAAATGTTCATATTTCATATTTTATGTGATTATAGAGGTGTATTTTTAATATACCTCTATTCATTTTGAATCAATCATATATTTAAGATAATGATATTTGTATAGCTCTTATATGAGATAAGAAATAAATTTTATTGACAAAATAAATATAAATGGGTATTATAAAGAAAGATAAGCAGACGTGGTGGAATTGGCAGACACGCAGGTCTAAGGAGCCTGTGTCTTCAAGACATACGGGTTCAAGTCCCGTCGTCTGCACCAAGAATAATCAAAACAGGATATCTCAATATCATACAATATTGAGATATCCTGTTTTGATATATTACAATTCATTAATTGAACTTTTGAATTTGATGGAAGTGCTTATCTAGCTTTTATATCACAAGTTTCTATAGAAACTTGTTCCATTGAGGATAAAAGAACGAATATAGTAGTGCTAAAACTACAGTTATATAAAATATACATAATTTAAATTATTAATAGGATTATTGTACATAAACTAGAGGTGAGAAATATATATCTAGATTAGACCATGTTTTTTAAAACTATTATAAATTCCACCTTCATCATGTGTGTCTGTGATTTCGCCTGCAATATCTTTTAAACCTTGCTTAGCATTTCCCATAGCAATACCTAATTCACAATAATTGAACATTTCTATATCATTTAAACCATCACCAAAAGCAATAGTTTGGCTTTTATCTATATTTAAATGATTAAGTAGTTCTTCAATGGCTGTTGCTTTATGTACACCAGGAACACCTAATTCTCCACTATCTTCTCCAAACATAGGTACAGTACAGTGGATAACTTCAAATTCATTTTCAAATTCTTTTTTTATTTCATCGAAAGAAATATTTTCAGGTTCTAAGAAACATGCTTTATTAACATCATCTCTATAAAGATTTTCACCAATAATTAAAGCATTGATAAAATGGTCAGGATCATTTTCCTTTCTGTATATTGCTTCAGGATCATTTTCTACATCACCATAGATACATCTTTCAAGTTGAGGAATAAGATTTTTGCTGGCATATAGTCCACCATTAGATTCAATATAGAAGTTAACATTATTCTTATTAAAAAAATCTACCAAATGTTTTACATTTTCAGAAGAAACTTTTTTATGAAACAGCATTTCGCCTTCAACTTCAACAAATCCACCACCAGCGCCTATTATTCCATCAAATCCTATATCCATAATAAAATCATATATTTCAGCTTTTGACCTGCCTGTACATAAATAAACTAAATGTCCATTTTCTCTAGCCTTTTTTACTGCTATAGCGGCAGATTCAGGAACTAATCCCTTATCGTTACACAAAGTTCCATCAACATCTAAAAAGATTATTTTTTTATCCAACATAAAATACCTCGCTTCTTTAAATATAAGAAATTGTTAATAAAAATATACCATGATATTTGTGTAAATTAAACACAAGTATCTTCATTTGTAACAATAAATTGATTTTGTTATTTGTATTTTTATGAAACGAAGTGTTTTATTTATTTTTTGAAAGGATTAAATATATTTTTTGCAATTACTTTTCTACATTTTGTATGCTGGTATTTACTTAGCCTATAAACATTTTAAATGAGGTTTTATTATTGCAACATATATATATTAAAAATAAAGTAAGTTAATTTTAAATTTTAAAATTAAGAATACTAGTGGGGTCTATTGAATAGATAAACAGTCAAATAGTATAATAACTATGAAAGAATAAGAAAGGTATATAAAAGTAATGAAGGGAATTTTAAAATATATAAAGCCATACATTTTACAGATGGTTTTAGGTCTTATAATCAAATTTACAGGAACTATAATGGATTTATGCCTGCCTTGGATATTAGCATATATGATTGATGATATTATTCCCAAAAATAATGTGAATTTAATATTCATATATGGTGTTATTATGGTGATATGCTCAATTATTGCAGTAACTAATAATATAATCGCAAATCGGATGGCATCAAGAGTAGCTAGAGATGTTACTAGAGAAATACGTCATGATTTATTTGTAAAGATATCTTATTTTTCAAACACACAAATAGATAAATATACAATTCCATCATTGATATCTAGAATGACGAGTGATACATATAACATTCAAAGGCTGATTGGAGTTATGCAGAGACTTGGTGTTCGTGCACCAATATTATTAATTGGAGGAGTAATAGTTACCCTTACATTGGAGCCTGTATTATCCTTAGTTTTAATTGCTACATTACCTTTTGTAGGAATTATGGTTTATTATGTTTCAAAAAAAGGAGTCCCTTATTATAGCGAATTTCAAATGTATGTAGATAAGCTTGTGAGAATAGTAAGAGAAAATATAATTGGAATAAGAGTAATAAAGGCTTTATCTAAAACAGAATATGAAAAATCAAGATTTGAAAAAATAAATAAAGATACTTCAGATAAAGAGAAAAAAGCAAGTATAGTAATGGGCATTAGCAGTCCAATGATGAATTTAATACTTAATCTTGGATTGTCAATTGTAATTATTGTAGGAGCTTTTAGAGTAAATTCAGGAACTACTGAACCAGGAAAGATAGTAGCATTTTTAACATACTTTACTATTATTTTAAATGCTATGCTTTCTATTACAAGGATGTTTGTTCTTTATTCTAAAGGAAGTGCATCAGCTATGCGTATTAGTGAAGTGCTTGAAGAAGATGAGGATATAGTAATAAAGAATGAGGATTATATTGAAAGTAAATATCACATAGAATTTAATAATGTTTCTTTTTCTTATAATAAAGATGTTAATGCTATAAGCAATATTAATTTTAAGCTAAAAAGGGGAGAAACATTAGGCATAATTGGAGCAACAGGTAGTGGAAAGACAACAATAATTAAGTTACTCATGAAGTTTTATGAAGTAGATGAAGGTAAAATAAGAATAAATGGATATGACATAAATGGAGTAGACAAAAATGAACTTCATAAGAAATTTGGAGTAGCTTTTCAAAATGATATGATATTTGAAAATACTATATATGAAAATATAAAATTTGGCAGAGATTTAAGAAAAGAAGATATTTTTAGGGCTTCTGAGTATGCACAGGCTAAAGAGTTTATAGAAAATTTAAGAGAAAAATATAATGAACATTTAACAAGTAAAGGAAGTAACTTAAGTGGAGGACAAAAACAAAGAGTATTGATCTCAAGGGCTCTGGCAAAAAAGCCAGAAATTTTAATATTAGATGATTCTTCAAGTGCATTGGATTATAAAACAGATTCACTTTTAAGAAAAGCAATAAATGATAATTTTAAAGATACAACAACAATTATAGTTGCTCAAAGAATAAGTTCCATTAAGAATGCAGATAAAATTATTGTCTTGGAAGAGGGGAAAATTATTGGATATGGAAACCATGATGAACTGATAAAAGATTGTTATGTATATAAAGAAATAAGCGATTCTCAAATGGGAGGTGATATTGGTGAAAACTAACACAATAAAAAAATATACACTTATACGTTTGGGAAAATATTTATATGAATATAAGTTACTATTATTTACTGCAATATTTTTAACTATAGTAAGTAATTTATTTTCACTTGTAGGTCCATTATTGTCAGGATATGCAATAGATTCCATACAATTTGGAATAGGAAAAGTAGAATTTCAAAAAGTGTTTTTTTATGTTTTTCTAATGATATTATTTTACATATTGTCATCAATTTTATCATATATATTATCTATTTTAATGATTTCATTAACACAAAAAATAGTTTTTAAAATGAGAAAAGATGTATTTGAGAAAATAGAACAACTGCCAATAAGTTATTTTGATAATCATAAAACTGGAGATATAATAAGCAGGATTTCCTATGATATAGACACAATTAATGCTTCACTGTCAACTGATCTAATTCAAATAGCAACAAGCTTTATAACTGTAGTTGGGTCATTTATAATGATGTGTACAATATCAAGGTCACTTGTGCTTATATTTGTTATTACTATACCTGTATCATTATTATTTAGTAAGTTTATGTCACAAAAAGTTAAGCCGTTATATAAAAAAAGATCTGATGCATCAGGTAATTTAAATGGGTTTGTTGAAGAAATGATAACAGGGCAAAATACAATAAAAGCATATAATCAAGAAGAAAGAGTAATAGATGAATTTAATAAAATAAATGAAGAAGCGGTAAGTTCATACTATAATTCAGATTATTATGGTAGTATGATGGGACCATCAATTAATTTTATAAATAATATATCATTATCATTAGTGAGTGTTTTTGGTGCAATACTATACTTGTTTAAGGAGATTAGTCTTGGAAATATATCTGCCTTTGTATTATATTCAAGGAAATTTTCAGGGCCAATAAATGAAGCGGCAAATATTATGAGTGAAATACAGTCAGCTTTAGCTGCAGCAGAAAGAGTATTTAACCTTCTTGATGAAGAGATAGAAAAAGAAGATATAATTGGTGCTAAGGTACTAGATGAAGTAGACGGAAATGTTAAGCTGGATAATGTTTCATTTGGATATGATCCAAACAAAAAAATAATTGATAACTTAAATTTAGATATAAAGAAGGGAAGTCTTGTTGCTATAGTTGGACCTACTGGAGCTGGTAAGACAACTATTATAAATTTACTGATGAGGTTTTATGATATATATAGTGGTGATATTTATATTGATAATAATAAAATTAATGAAGTAACAAGAAGCAGCTTAAGGAAATCTTACTCTATGGTTCTTCAGGATACATGGTTATTTAGTGGAACTATTTTTGAAAATATAGCTTATGGAAAAAAAGATGCAACTATAGATGAGGTAATAGAAGCAGCAAAAGCAGCTAAAATACATTCATATATAATGCAGCTTCCTAATAAATATGACACAGTGATAAATGAAGATGGAATGAATATATCAAAAGGTCAAAAGCAATTATTAACAATTGCAAGAGCCATGCTTTTAGATTCTAAAATGCTTATACTGGATGAAGCAACATCAAATGTAGATACAAGAACAGAAATTCAAATTCAAGAGGCAATGAAAAATTTAATGAAAGAAAAAACATGTTTTGTTATAGCACATAGGTTATCAACAATCAGAAATGCAGATTTAATATTGGTTATTAAAGATGGAAAGATAGTTGAGCAAGGCAATCATAGAGAACTTATGAATTTAAATGAGTTTTATGCTGAGCTTTATAATTCGCAATTTCAATAGATTTAAATAAGGATAAAATAAGATTTATAGCGATAAAAAATACATAATTAAATTTACTTTAACATATTAATATATTAATGATAATCTGTTAATTTAAAATATGTTAAGGAGTAATTATGAGAAGTGAAATTGAAAGAAAAAAGAAACCTAAAATATTAAAATTAATAATGTCTATAATATTTCCATTACTTATAGGAAGTATACCAATACTACTTATACCTAATATGCAATCTATATATGAAAGCTTAAAAAAGCCTTTTTTTGCACCACCAGCCTATGTATTCCCAATAGTATGGACAATTCTTTACATACTTATGGGAATAGCTTCATATATGGTTTATATAAAGAAATATGATGATGTAGATATAGACGTATCGTCAGCTTTATTTGTATATGTTATACAGTTATTATTGAATTTGTTTTGGACATTTATTTTCTTTGGTTTTAGACTTTATGGATTAGCGTTCTTAGAACTTGTAATATTATTTTTATTTGTAATTTTAACATCAGTAAGATTTTATAAAAAAGCAGGTTTAAAACCATTTTTATTACTTGTACCATATATTTTATGGCTTGTTTATGCAGGCGTATTGAACTTTTTTATATGGATGCTTAATGAAATGTAGAGTATAATATAAGTAGCTTTGATTAATTCAAGGCTATTTATTTTTTGGCAATATTATATTATTAGAGTTCATGTATTCAGCTGTTAGTGGACAATTTTTACTGGTTTTATGTGAATTTTAGTGTTAATATATTAAGTGCTGAAAAGATTGAAGAAGGCGGTGAGGTACCGATATGGCAAAGGTAGTGATAGCAGAAAAGCCATCTGTTGCAAAAAATATTGCAGATGCATTTAAAATCAAAACAAGAAGAGATGGTTACTTTGAAGGAAATGGCTATTATATAACTTGGGCGTTTGGGCACCTTTTGCAACTTTACGATGCAAAGGATTATGATGAGAATATGAAGGGATGGAAATTTGAGAAATTTCCTTTTATTCCTGAAGATTTTAAATATAAAGTTAAATGTGATAATGTAGACAGGACAATAGAAGATAAGGGCGCTAAAAAGCAGCTGTCAATAATTAAAGGACTTATTGACAGAGAAGATGTTGATGGTGTAATTTCTGCAACTGACTATGATAGAGAAGGTCAGGTAATAGCAGATGAAATATTTAATTATTTTGAGGTAAAAAAGCCTATATACAGATTGCTTTTGAATGAATGGACACCAGATGAAGTTAAAAAAGGAATGGAAAATCTAAAAGATAATAAAGAAATGCAATCTCTTCAGGACGCGGGTATAGGACGCCAATGGAGTGACTGGATAATTGGAATTAATTTAACTTCTGTAAGTACATTAAAATATAAATTTGAAGAAAATAAGACAATAAACATAGGAAGAGTTTTGCTTCCTACATTAAAGATTATTTATGATAGAGATAAAGAAATAGAAAACTTTACAGCAACTACATATTATAAACTAACTTCAAATTTCAAAGCTTCTAATAATGAAGAATTTGAAGGATTATATTATGAAAATGAGTCAGAAAAATTTGAAAAGAAAGAGGACTTAAATAAATTATTACCATTACTTGATGGTGAGACTGCTGAAATAATTGATAAACAGACTGAGCTAAAAAAAGAATATCCACCATATCTTTTTAATTTATCTAATTTACAAGGATATATTACAAGTAAGTATAAGGGATGGACATCAGATAAAGTACTTAAAGTTGCGCAGTCACTTTATGAAAAGAAATTTACTACATATCCAAGAACGGCAAGTTCAGTATTAGAAGAAAGTTTAAAAGACAGAGCTAAAAAAGTTTTAGATATGCTTAAAGTTGGTCTGCCTTATGAAAAAGATATTAAGTTCCATACATCAAAAAGAGTTTTTGATAATTCAAAGGTCGAAAGCCATAGTGCAATAACACCTACATACATTAAGCCAACTGGGCTTAGTCATGATGAACAGATTGTTTATGATGCTATTAAGAATAGATTTATAATGCAGTTTATGCCAATAGCTGAGTTCGAAGAAACAAAAGCTACTTTAAAGGTTAAGAATCCAGAAGTTAAAGGTACATTTATTGCAAAAGGAAAAATAAAACTTGTTGAGGGTTGGAAGGTTGTAGAGAAGATAGAAAGTAAAGATATAATTTTGCCTAAGATAGAAGTAGGAGAAGTTGTAGATATTACTAAATCAAAGATTGCATCAGTTACTAAGAAACCACCTAAGTATCATACTGAAAAAACACTACTTAGGGTTATGGAAACTTGTGGAAAAGGTGTTGAAGGAAAAGAAGATTCAGAAGAAATGATGCAGGCAATATTAAGTGGATACAGTATAGGTACTCCAGCGACAAGAGCAGAAACAATTAAGAAACTTAAAGATATAGGATACTTAAAGACTAAGGGGAAAAGCCTTATTGCAACTGACCTTGGAAGAAATATAGTAGAAACTTTTCCTGTTAGAGATCTTCTTGATTTAGAGTATACAGGTAAGCTTGAAAAAACATTATCAGATATTGAAAAAGGTAAGTTTGCAAAGCAAGATTTTATGAAGCTTATAACTGACTTTACAGTGGAATCAGTTGATTTAATAAAAAAAGATGATAAAGCTTTATCTAGGTTTAAAGTTGAAATTCCAAAAGATGTAGAAAATATAGGCCCATGTCCAATATGCGGGAACCCTGTAATTGAAGGGGATAGAGGTTTTGGTTGTAGTAACTGGAAAAATGGATGTAAATTTACCATATGGAAAGATGATAAATTTATAACTTCGTTTGGTAAAACTGTTTCTAAAGAAATGGTTCAGCTTTTACTTAAGAATGGAAAAGTAGGATTTAGGAATTTAAAAAGCAAAAAAGGTAATACTTTCTCAGCATATTTTAAATATGAGAAGAATGAAGAAACAGGATATTTTAACTGGAAGATGGAATTTATAGATAATAGATAAAAAGAATCTGTGTATAATTTATGTACACAGATTCTTTTTTCATTTTAAAATAGATTTTTATATTATTTAATCTTAAGAGAATACAGAATTACTTATAGATAAAATTTATATTAGCAAATTATAATTAAATAAAGTAAATTTTTGTACAAAAAAATTACACTTATTATAAGTGATTTATTATCAGAACAAATCCTATAAAATATCATATTATACAGCATAAGTATTAATAGGAGATGTTTAAATGAAAAGAAAGCTAAAAGCAGCTATATCTGTAATAATGATATCAGTCTTTACAGCTATGATGTTTGTAGGATGTGGTAAATCAGAAGATAATACTATGACTAAAGTTAGATTAAATGAAGTAACACGTTCAGTTTTCTATGCACCAATGTACATTGCAATGAGTGAAGGTTATTTTAAAGAAAATGGATTAGATATTGATCTTCAAACAGGACAAGGTGCTGATAAAGTTATGCAAGCGGTACTAAGTAAAAGTGCAGACATTGGTTTCTGTGGACCAGAACAAACAATTTACATTAATCTTCAAGGAAGAGAAGATAAACCTGTAGTTTTTGCACAATTGACTCAAAAAGACGGATCATTTTTGGTTGGAAGAACTGAAGAAAAGAATTTCGATTGGAAGAGTCTTAAAGGTAAAGATATTATTGGCGGAAGACCAGGTGGTGCAGTACTCTGTTAATTCCTATGATTTTTTTATAAAAGAAATCTTGAATTTTTCGCCATCCCACTTGATTTTGTCTATTATTGATTGAATACCAAATTGTTTATCTTCTAAACTTAAGTTTTCCCAACTAGACATTAAATTGACTATTTTGTTATACAAATAATCAATGTCATAGTGATTAATAGAATTTAAAATATTATCATGCTCTAGTAAAAATAATTTTTGTTTTAGATTGTCATTTTCTTCAGATAATTTATTCATTTTAGTGGTAACAGCATCAGCAGCAGATCCTTTTAATTTTCCTAATTGAGATACGAGGTTTTCCATTTCGATATCATTAGATTTTATCTTTTGGGATATGTTTTTTATCTCATTCTTATCAATAACTATAGTTTCAGTTTTTGATATTTCATCATTAAGTAATTCTTTATTTAAGCATATTTTCTGCAATAAAGATAATATATCATTTTCGATGTAATCCACTCTAATAAGTTTGGCATCACAATTCCTATTATATCCACCTTTCTTTGAAGAACACTTAAAATAGTATGATCGGCTACCGTCTTTACGCTTATAACCACTATCAACACTCATTCCACATCCACATTTACAAGTAAGCATATGTGCAAGAAAAGAATATTGTGATATTCTTGGTCGGCCTTCATCACCACGTTTTCTAATTTCTTCATTAGCCTTTATCCATGTAGCTGAATCGGTTGGAATTTCATGTTTTGAAGCAGTTACAAATCTATCTTCGCTTCTATACATTTTCTTTCCATTAACGTCTATTGGTCTGCGATTCCAAGGTAAATAACCACGCCCATTTAATTCACCATAAACTTTATACCCTAGATTTTCTAAATATGATTTACTTAGTTCATCACTAGGACAATAGGTTGGATTATAAACTATATTTATGATTGTCTTAGGGTGTAGCTCAACTAATTTACCTATATATCTGCTAGTATATCCAGCTGCTGCACTTTCAAAAATAAAAGTTAATTTCTCTTTCATTTCTGGTATTAATTCTAAATACATTGCATACTTACCATTATGTGTATTTTCTTTTATAGCTCTATATCCAGTAGGTGGAGTACCTCCAAGCCAACGTCCCATTTTAGCAAGAGCATTCATATTGTCCTTAACTCTTTGAGCTATATTCATTCTTTCCATTTCAGCAAAGCCGGCAATCATAGTCATTAACATCATACCTATTGGAGTATTAGGATCAAATCCTTCAGTAACACTGACTAGAGATACTTTATTTTTCTTTAAAATATCAAAAGTATTCATAAAATCAATGATATTTCTTGCAATTCTATCAACTTTATAACATGCAACAATATCAAATTTACCATGTTTAGCAAGCAACATCATTCGTTGGAATTCAGGTCTTTTTGTATTTCCACCGCTAAATCCTTCATCTTGAAATATTTCAAAAGTGAATTCTTTACCTTGATTTAAAAAGTAATCTTTGCACATTTCTATTTGATTTTTTATAGATTCTCCTGTATCGCTTTCTTTAGATTTACGTGAGTATATTGCGACTACTTTCATGTAAATTCCTCCTTTTTACCTCTTTTTATAAAAAGAATTATTTTTTTAGACTGAAAATAAGAATATTTTTGTAAACTGAAGAATATATATAGGTGTAGTAAAAAGTAAAAAAATATTTTTTAGTTATTTTTAAATATATTGTACTTGTAGTATAATATATTTATAAAACACATGCGAACTAATGTTTGTTATAAAAAATGTTAAAAATGATAAAATTTATATAAGCATATCAAGGGGTTGGTCACATATGAAAAAACAAATAATAAAATTAATAGAGGATATTGATAATCCAAAAATTCTAGGTCTAATTTATGCATATATAAAGAGTTTATTAAAAGCAAGTTCTAAATAGGACTTGCTTTCTTAAATTTTATTTTCTTTTTCTAGTAAAAGGTCGATTAGGTCATTAATTTTATCAATTGTTTTATCATCTAACTTGGTTAAGTTTTGAACTATTTCTTTTAGTTTTTCATTTTCTGATAATGATATCTCTGCAAAAGCTTCAGCAAGTTTCTCATCTTGTTCAGAAACAACATACATTTCTCCTTCACCAGTTCTAAGCCATGTTTCATTTATATTTAATTCTCTACAAATATCATTGATAGCTCTATCTGTAATTTCCCTATATCCAGTCTCATAGCATGCTATTTGACTACTAGATATTCCTATTAATTTACCTAAAGCAGATTGTGATAGCTTATTATCTTTTCTTATTTGTTTTAACCTGTCTTTTAAATCCAAAATTATCACCTCCTACTTAGTATATTACATCGTTTTTACTCGCAATGCAAATAAAAAATAAAAAAAGTTTAAAAAAATACTTGCAAAGCAGATGAAAGAGGTGTATTATAATCTCAAGAACTTCGCAAAGCGAGTTTTTAAAAACAATTAAAAAGGGGTGAGAAAGTATGAATAGTGAAAAGATATTAAATGCAATTCCTAAACTACAAAAACTAAGTGATGATGATTTGGACTTAGTAATGAGTGCAATTAATTCGTGTTTAGTAGTACAAGCAATGCAACAAGCTCATGATAGCCCAGTAGCTTTAGAAAGGTTTGTTTCAGCAATTAGAAATTAGTATTGACTTATTTAGTGGAAGAGGAGGATTTACAATGAATAATCAATTAGAGAGCAGAATTTCATCAAGAGAAGTTGCTGAAATGATGGAAACTAGACATGATGTTTTATTAAAAAAGATTGATACAATCAATAAAGATTTTACTGCCCACAAAATTGTGGTGAGTAAATATTGGATTGAATCATCATATGTAGATAGGAGTGGAAAATCCAATAGAGAATTTCAAATTACTAAGAAAGGATGTGAGTTCCTAGCCCATAAGACAACAGGAACTAAAGGAAATTTATTCACAGATAAGTATATGGATAAGTTTGAAGCTATGGAAAAGGTGCTTGAAAATCCTAATGGAGTAATAAAGCAACTTACCAATCAGATTGCAAGCATGAATTTAGAACTACAAGAGATTAAGGGAATGCTTAACAAAAGAGAAAGGCAAAGACTGGCAAGTAAAAAGCATCAGTTAAAGATAAAGCCGCCTTTAGAAAAAAGACTTGAAAATATAACCAATGAAATGATTAATCAAATATTAGTTAATTCGCTTGCTACAGGGCTGTTAAGAGTCACAGATGAAGGAAATGTTGTTGATAAAGAAGTTTTGTTTAATGAAGCCAATAAGCTGAATATAAGCAAACATGACATTAAGATAAAGCTTGAATTACTTAATAAGATAATTTACAAGCAAGTAAGAATTAATGGTAAAAATATGTGGTGCATAGTTATTAATAGGTAGATTTTAAGGAGGAAAAATAAATGAACAAAGTTATTGAAAATAGACTTAAAGAAATTAATTTTAATGAAATTGGTGCAAGAGGTATAGCAAGAGAGATATGTGATTTGATTGTAAAATATAATCTTTCAATTAATCAAGCTGATGTGACATTAGATTTAGCGAAAGACATGTTGGCTAATAGACCATTAGGGGTTAATGAATTTGCTCTATCAACTTTTAATGATTTAGATTTGAGCCATAAAAGTCTATGTACATGGATAGGTGAATGTCAATGTTGCGGAAAAGTAAATCAGATTGATTTACCTAGAAATAAAGACATAGTACCTAAATTTTGTGGAAATTGTGGTGAAAAAATTAAATGTATCAAACTGTAACACAATAGATTAATTTTCATATCATGTATGAAGCAATTCTATGGGGGAATCAATATGCACTATAAATATGAACTTGAAATTGATGGAAGGATTGTTGATATAGATGATCCAGAACTATCAAAAATAGTAACTGGAATGTGGCTTAATTTATATAGGATATATAAAAATAATCCATCAATATTTCCATTAACAGAAGAAAAGAATATCGAGAAGCAATAAGATGTATAGGCTGAAAAGCCTTGGAAATTAATAAAACATAATAATTAAAAAGTTGAGGAAGTATTTATGACAAAAGCAACAGAAAGACAGCTCATAAAAGCTTATAAAAGAATCTTGATAGAGCATAGCAATTTAAAAGTAGTTTGGAGGAATGAAAAATGATATCAGCAGGAATTTTAAGAAATTTAGATCCAGTTGGGAGAATAGTTATCCCAAAGAATATGAGAGAAGCGTTAAAGCTTAAAGATCAAACATCCACTGAACCAGGTTCAATTGTAGAAATTAGTTTAGTTGGTGAAGAAATTATATTAAAAAAATACAATCCAGGATGTGCTTGTTGCTACAAAGAAGATGAAAAATTAACAGAAGTATTAGGAATTAAGGTTTGTAATAAATGCTTAAGAGAATTTGAAGCAGCTAGTAAAAAATTAAATAAGATGAATATTTAGTTGGTGGTGGTTATATTGGAACTTATTGTAGGACAAGTAATAACTGTTAAGAAAAAGCGTTATGAAATCTTAAGAGTAGATTTATATAACGAAGTGATTGTATGTGTAGAGTTTAATAGCAGTGATAGAAAACTTCATATTTTTAGTATAGAGGAGGTTGAGCGAGAGAATGGATGCTAAATGCCAGTACTGTAATCATATATGGAATATAAGCATTAAAGCTAAAATTCCTAAGGCTGGGTATAAGTGTCCTATATGTAGATTAATAGAACGTAGAGAAAAGGAGAGCAGTCATAATGGCAAGGTATAAATTACATGTTGAGGAAACTGTAAGCAGACTTAATTTTATTGAAATAGAAACAGATTTAACTGATAGAGAAGTTGATTTATTACTTAGCAAAATTGAAAAAGGTGAGGTTATAAGTGCAGCTAACTTAAAGGCGAAACTTGAGGTACAAGGGGTAAAAATAAGGTCAATGGCTTTATGTAATAAACCATATTATATGAATGCAGAAACACTAGAAATTGAAGAAGTAGAAGAGTCTAAAATACGAGGTATTGTATTTAGTATTAAACCTAGTGAGTTAAGTGAAGCAACTATTATTTCTGCATTAGAAAAATTAAATGGTGGTGGATATTAAATGAAAAGAAAAATGCAATTTGGAAGATTTCCAAGAAGACCTAGAAAATTAGATAAAAATTGGAGGGAAAAATCAGAGGCAGAGCATCAGAAACTTTTAACAAAAGAAAAAGCTATCAAGGACCCTCGCCAAAGTAGTCCAAGATAGCAGAAGTAAAATAATGCAATTAAATTATAGCATGGATTGGAGGAAAATCAAGTGAAATTAGAATTAACGCATATAGCCATTACAGGCTTCAAAGGATATAAAGACAAGGTTGAATATGATTTAGGGTATAGAACTATTATTACAGGTGATAATGGTCTAGGAAAAACTACTATTGGTGAAGCTATAGTATGGTGCCTAACTGGATGCGACATTTGGGGAAATGAAAAAGCAGCCACTAGATTGGTTAATAATAAGAAGCCTAAAGTTACAGAGGTTGTACTAGATTTTCTTTTGGATGAAGATCCACAGACCATTATAAGAAGAAAAAAAGGTTCAGGTAATGATCTTTATTGGAATGAAGCAAAAGTTACTACAAATGATATTGCTAGAGATATTTTCAAGAATAAAAATGTTTTTTTAAGTATTGCAAATCCCTATTATTTCCCAGAATTAGCTCCTAAAGATGCAAAGCAATTATTAAGTGATGTATTAAAACCAATAGCAAGTACAGATATATTTGCAGAGTTAGGGGATTATCTTTCAAAGGTATTAAATGACAATGGATTTAGATTGGCAGATACATTTTTACAAGATGCTATGGCTGATTTAAAAGAGCAGGAAGAGAATATTATTTATCTAGAGGGTGTGCAATCTCATATAAATGAGGAAATGAAAGATATAAAGTCACAGCAGAAAAGGGCATTTGATGATACTGAATTAAAAAAGCTTCAAAAAGAATTAGAATCATTAAAAAATATAGATAATGTTGATGTTGAATTATCAAAGCTTCAAAAACCAAAAGATTTTATATCTGAATTAAGTGAATTACGAGTTGAGGAAGCAACACTAAAGGCTTCACTTAATACTTTATCGCTACAAGAATTATTGCCAGTAGAGGCTAAGAAAGAGCGTAAGGAGGAACTGTTAAGACAGTATCACAATAAAAAAGCACAACTCGATTTTATGGAGAGTAAATTTGTTGAATGTGATAAATGTGGAAATAGTATAGATCTTACTAAGGAAACTAAGGAAATGTTAAAGGTTGAAATTAAAGAAATATGTTCAGCAGGAGTAAAGCTCAAAGATGAAATTAAAGAAATTGAAGCTAAAAATGCCGAAATAATTGAGAATAATACTAAGATTAAAGCTAATAAAAAAGCAGAAGTGAGTCAGCAACTTAAAAAGATTGAAAGTAAAAGACAATTATTCTTGGCTCAAGCAGAAGCTGACAAACAAGAATATGAGGAAAAGAGGCAAGCAATATTATCTAAAAAAGAGAAAACAAATGCTGAATATCTAGATAAGTTGAATTATTTGGAACATAGAATACAGTCACTGGAAGAAGATAAAGAAGAAATCTTGAGATTAAATGCGAGTATTGATGCAGCCATTTCTCATAATGAAAAACTTGTTAAAGATAAGGAACTTAATGAGGAAAAAATTAAAAATAGCAAAAATAAAATTGAACAACTTAAAGTTGCTATAGATGCAGCTAAACAGTATAACTCAATTAAACTAAAAAAACAATTTAATCAAATAAAACCCTATTTGGATAAGGTAGAAATCAATTTTGAGAAACTCACAAAGGATGGAGAACTTAAGGAAGATTTTAAAGTCCTTTATGAGGGTAAAGAATTTAATAAATTATCGGATGCACAGAAAATCAAAGCCAGCCTAGAAATATCTAATTTACTTATTAATGCTCAAAATTTACATTTCCCAATTTTTATTGATAGAGCTGAAAGTATTAATATTATTCCAGAAATAGATACTCAGATGATACAAGCAAAAGTAACAAAGGATTCTGAAATAAAAGTTGAGGTGATTAGTTAGTGAGTAATTCTGTAAAAAAATTATTATCACAAGTTCAAGAGTTATGTGTTGATATTTCAACCAAACCAAATGGAAAATACTATGCATCAATGGATTATACAGGTTCAATTAACTCTTTTGGACTAAGTTATGAAAATAGAAAAACAGGTGAAAAAACATGGATATGTTTTGTAGAAAAAATGGAGTTTAAAACTTTAAAAGAAATTAGCAGAAAATTAAAAAAGTTATTGGAGGAATAGAAAATGATAAATAATTTGATTCAAAAAGTTAATTATGAAGTTGGAGGCCAACAAATACAACTAACTCCTGCATTAGTAAAACAATATTTAGTAAGCGGTGATGCTAGAGCCATAACAAATGAAGAAGTAGGAATGTTTATGATGTTGTGTAAGAGTCAATCTCTTAATCCATTTAATAGGGAAGCTTATCTGATTAAGTTTGGGAATAAGCCTGCAACTATGATTACTGGCAAAGATACATTCACAAAGAGAGCTAATAGAAATCCCAATTATGAAGGAACTGAAGCAGGTGTAATAGTTGTCAACCTTAAAGGAGAAATTGAGTATAGAGAAGGTTCATTTTATATAAAAGGTAAAGAGCAACTAGTTGGTGGATGGGCTAAGGTTCATACTAAGAATAAAAAATATGCGGATATGATTACTGTTTCTTATGATGAATATGAATGTAAAAAGAATGATGGAAAACCCAATTCAAATTGGGCTGCTAGACCTGGAACAATGATAAGAAAAGTTGCTTTGGTTCAAGCATTAAGAGAGGCATTTCCAGAAGATTTTGGAGGAATGTATACAGCGGAAGAAATGGGGGTAGATGAAGCAGAATTAAATACAAAGCCAGTAAATGTTGAGGAGGAACAAAGAGAGGCTGCATATGTTGAAGAACCACCAAAGATGGCATCAAAAGCACTTAAAAATCAAATTATGCAACTCGCAAGAGAAAAAGAATTAATGTTTGGTGATGGCAAAGATGCTGATGTGAATAAGTTAGAAGCATTATGCAATGAAAATGGAATGTCATTAAGAGCTTTAACAGAAAATCAAGGGAATAATCTTATAGATATTTTAATGGAATACCAGAATGTACAGGATATTCCTGAAGAAGATATAATCCCAGAAGGTCAAGAAGATATTGAGACAGAATTAGGGGATGAAGTTGAACCATTTTAACAAAATGAGGTCCAAATATGGATAGGAAGCCAATAAAACTAAAAAATAAAATTAGGAATATGTCTATTGAGGAAGTTTATCAGCAATTTAAAAATTTTATATATAAACAGTGTCAATCCTGGTTAGGAAAATATGAATTTGATGATTTACAACAAGTAGCTTTCATAGGTCTACAAAAGGCCTATGAGGGTTATGAAGTAGATAAGGATGTTCAATTTTTAACATATGCAGCAATGGCCATTGGAAATGAGCTTAGAATATATCATAGAAAAAATAAGAAGCATGAAGATGTTTTTAGTTTAAACAAAACTTTTTTATTTAAAGATGATGAAATGGAATATATAGATACTATTTCAGATGATATAAACTATGAAGAAATAGCATTTAAGAATATTCAATGTGAAAACTTAAGAAATGCACTTAGAAAACTTAAGCCTATAGATAGAGAGATAGTAGAAGAGATTGGATTAAATTTTAAAGGTCAGAAAGAAATAGCAGAAAAATTTAATTTATCTCAATCATACATTTCAAGAAAATATAAAAACTTATTAGTAAAACTTAGAAAGATTATGGAGGGTGATGATAAGATGCCAGAAAAGAAAATCACTAGAGAGCAGTTAGTGAAAGAAGTTAGAGAACATGGAACAGGTAAAGATGCAACTAAGTTAATTGCTCATAAATATGGTCTATCTCCAGGTACTATCAAAAGTTATTACGATACTATGGATGTTAGATCAGAAAGTAAAAATTACAAAGGCAAAAAAACTCAGAATATAGATAAAAATACAACAGAACCTAAACAAGAAATCAAAGTTGAAGTACCTTCATTTCTTCAAGAGATAAAAACCTATAGAGGTTCTATTGGGCAATATCAAATTAATGATGATAATGTGGACTTACAGTTTGGAAATACAACTGTAAGTATAGAAAAAGAAAATATCATGAATTTAGTTATGGAACTATCAGAACTTAACAGAATTATAAGTTAAGTAAATCTAGATATTTAGAGGTGATTAAGATATGGCAGAATTTAAATTTAGGTTTACAGATACGGAAATTAAAAAATTACTTAAAGAAAATTTCATGATTCTTTATGATACAAGAGAGCAGGTTAACGATCATGTATTAAGTTACTTTGATAATATTGGACTCAAATACAAAAGGCAAAAAATAGATGAAGGTGACTATACAGCCATTATAACAGCAAGACCTGATATGGGAATAACAAGAGATTTATATTTTAAGGTTGGCGTAGAACGTAAGAATAGTGTGGATGAATTAGCTGGAAATTTAGCTGAGAAAACAGATACTAGAGATGATATAAGGCTTGAAAGAGAGCTTATGAGAGCTAAAGCAAAAGGTATAAAAATGTTTTTAGTAATTGAAGATCCAAATGGATTAGAAGTTATAAAAAATGGAACTTATAGGAGTCAGTATGGAAGTAAGGCTTTTGTAGGAAAATTATCATCATTACAAGATAAATATATCCAAGACACTATTTTTACATCCAATCTAAACTCTGGATATCACATTTATAGGAAGCTTTATTATTCTGTAAGAAACTTTCTAAAAGCTGGAGAAATTCAACCGAATGAAACAGGTGATTTATATGGAATTAGTTGAACTAAAGAAAAAGTATAATGAATGCTTAAAAAGGAATCAGAAAGCTGAAGAATATTTAATGAGTCATACAATTGAAGAATGTGAAAAGCCATTAAAAATAGTTTATGGCAAGTCGTTTGATACGTTTGATTTGTTTAGTGAAGTTGCAGCAGATCTAAGCAAATTAATTATTGAAATAGAGAAAAATATGGGTAAGAAAATGACCAGGTATGAAATATTAAATGGTTTTAAATTATAGAGGAGGTGTAGCTGTGAGAAACATTAATGATATTGACTTAAAACAGGTTATAGAGGATTTGACTGGCGAGAGATTTAACAGAGAAAAGAAAATACATTCTCCTTTTAAACAAGAAAATACGCCATCTTTTACAATCTATTTTGATAGTAATTCCAATAAGTACAAGTTTAAAGATTTTAGTACAGGCAAGCAAGGTGATGGACTAGACTTTGTTATGCAGTATAAAAACTGCAGTTATAAGGAAGCAAGATCATATTTAGGATTAGAAGTTGAAAAAGCAGAGAATGAGCTATGGGAAGATAAAATACGAAGCTATATTGACTGGCAGCTCCAGGATATAAGACGAGGATATACATTACTTGGAATATTTACTTTTGTAGATGAGAATAACAAGCCAATATATGCTAAAGCTAAATTTCTTAAACCAGACGGAAAAAAGGAGACTCCATATTACTGTATTGAAAATGGAAAAGTTACTAATAAGCGTGGCACAAATGAAGTTCCATACAATTACTATAATCTACTTAAAGGAATAGCCGAGGATAAGACTATTATCTTCGTAGAGGGCGAGAAGGATGCCAATACGATAAATAACATTCTTAAAAATAAAACCTTTGTAGCAAGCTCTCTAAAGGGTGTAAAGAACTTTGAAAAATTAAAATCAAATGAATTCATGAAAATATATGTGATAGGTGATACTGGAGAGGCTGGTCAAAGATATATCCAGGATATAAAGAAAGAATTTTTTGATAAATGTTCAAAGTTTAAGATTATTAATTTACCAGGAATAAAGTCACTTGGTGATAATAAGGACGTTACAGATTGGTTAGAATCTGGCCATAATAAAAATGATTTATTTAATGCATTTGATAGATCATTAGATTTAAGAGATAAGAGCCAACTTCAACAGGATTACGGTGGTGTGTATAAATTTCAGTATGATAAAAGCGGAGAAAATCCAAGAAAAGTCTATATAACCGATTTTCAAATATTAGAAGCAAAAACACTAATAAATGTTGAGGCAGACTTTGAAGATATAGCTTTAACAGTTAAATCTAGAATTGATGGTAAAATATATCCTAAAACAGATTCCAGTACAGTATTGAATGACTTGCGTTCATTTAGAAATTTTTTAGGCGCAAAACTAAATTTTAAAGGTGAAAAGAAAGATTTAAATACATTCAGAGAATGGTTGAGTAATTACTTTTTCCTTGAAGATGAAGAAGTCTACCAGGGAGTACGATTTAGTTGTATTAATGGGAAAATGGCTTTAACTTGTGCTGATGGAACTATATTTATAGATGGAATAGATACATCAGCATTTGCAGATGGAACCAAAATAAAACTAACTGAGGTTGAAAAAATTGAAACATCTGAATTATTGGAACTAAAAAAGAGATTATTTAGATTTTTATCAGCAGAAAAGTCTATAAGTATTGTTGGAACTATAATTAATGATCTAGCAGTATATCAAAATATGGCTATTGATGAAAAATTGCATCATTTATTTATCACAGGAGAATCAGAAAGTGGTAAATCTACAATTTTAGAAAGAATTATAGCTCCTATTTTAAATTATCCAGCAAAAGAAAAGATTTCTGTTTCATCAGCAAAACCTTTTGGTTTTAGTGGAAGTTTATGTTTAGGTAATTATCCGTTAATATGTGATGAATTTAAACCAAGTAAATGGAATCAATATAAAACTGATGAAGTATGTAACACAATGAGAGATGCATATGACAGAACTCCAATGCCTAGAGGTGATAAGTCTTTTAAAATCAAAAATTTTATACCTGAAAGACCAATAATTATGGCTGGAGAAGAGTCTTATCCGGATCAAGAAACAGCACTTATAACTAGAAGCTGTATTGTTTATATCTCTAAAAATGAACGTACAGAAGAAAATAGTACAGCTACATTTTGGTTAATTGAACATAAAGACATTTTGAATAAGTTTGGCCGAAGCTTAATTGATGAAGTGCTGAATATGTCTGTTGAACAATACAAGGATATAAGGAAAAGCTTAGGCACTAAGTTTGACATATTAAAAGGTAGAGCCTTCGATACAGCATTAAATATAGCTTGCGGAATAGAAATACTGAATATTCTATTGGAACGTCATGGACTTAACATAATTGAAAATTATGAACAACACATCATAAAGAATATTCAAGATGAGGTATTGGATGGAGGAAAAGAAGCTAAAAGTACTGTTGAACAAATGTTAATACTATATAGCCAAATGATAGAAGATAAAAATACTTGTGTTCAAGAAACAATAATACAGGATAGAAAAGAAGATGGATTCTATGTAAGGACATCGCAACTTTTAAATGAAATATTTAGATTTCAAAAAGAGTATGGATCTGCTGATATTAAACCATTAAAATTGAAAGATTTTAGGAAACAAGCCATTAAAGCAGGGTATATTTTAATCAAGAATGCAAAGCAGCTAAGAATCGGTACAGATAATCCTGTATGGTATGACTTGTATGATAAAGAGAAATTGAAGGAATTAAATGTTACTAGGATAGTTGAGCCAGACTTAATAGAGGAAGCAGTCACTAAGGCTGAACAAAAATTTTTAGATAGTGCTTTTCCTAAAAAGTAGGCGCTATCTCTCTAAATATATAGAGTGAGGGTAAAAACATGTTTAAGAAAGATTTATTTTTAGCTGGATTGATGGGAGTTGTTTTTAATTTAGTATTTTGGCTAGGACTTATAGCAGGAATACTTTGGTTATTAAAATATTTTAAAGTATTTGCAATGTTTAATTAATGTGAAAAGGAAGTGAAGATATGTGGGGACCATTTTGTGAGGAGTAATTAATGCGGAATTTGAATATATTGCGAACTAAATGATCTTTTAAAATTGAATAATACGGTATTAAAAAATATGCTATAATTAATTTGTAATAATATTAAATTTGATTTATATAAATTAAGTTTTAGGTGGTGAATATAGTGAATATTAGAGAAGCAAACGCTGAAGATATGGAATCAATTGCAAATTTATATGTTATGAATTGGAAAAAAACATATATAGGTTTGTTATCTGATAATTTTTTGAATGGATTGACTGTTAATGATGGAATAAAAAAATGGCAAGAATATCTGACTAAAGAAAAACATAGGATCTTTGTTGCATATGAAAATGAAAAATTTTTGGGTTTTTCTGCATGTAAGGAAGATGAAGAATTAAAAAATTGTTTATATTTAGATTCATTGCATGTTTCTGAAACCTCAAGAGGAAAAGGTATTGGAACAAAACTTATCAATAGAGTAGGAAGGTATGCTTATATTAAAGGTTATGAAAATATGAGTATTTGTATTGTAAAGGGAAATAATAAGGCAAAGGGAATTTATGAAAAAATGGGTGCAAAACATTATAAAGATTTTATAGACTATTTTGGAAATACAGAATCCAATTCAGAAAAGCTCATTTGGGACAATTTAAATTCTTTTAAATAAATTCTAGATTGTTTATTAGAGAATTTAATATATTAAGAAAATAAAATTAATGAAAATACCGTATTATTCAAAAGAATATGCGGTATTTTTTAGTGCACAATACTTAAAACGGATATAGAAAGGAGAATATACATGTTAGAAATATTAAAATATATATTTTCGAGTCCATGGATATTTACTGGAACAGTAATGTTAATATATGTGATTGGAGAAATAATGCAGAATATTGTTGTTATCATATGTAAAACAGTAATTGGAGCAAAAGGAATTAAGTATTTTGATAGGACAGATATAAGAACAAATGATACTTCAGAGATGTGAAAGGATGGTCAAATGAATGATTATATTTAGCTAGGGTCAAAGAAGTAGCTCAATATATTATAGATACTGATGCTACTGTTAGAGAAGCTGCTAAAAAATTTGGAGTAGGTAGAAATACTATATATTTAGATATTACTGAAAGGCTTAAGGAAATAAATCCATTGATGCAAGCTGAGATAAGTCTGATATTAAAATCGCATAAGTCAGAAATGAATATACGAGGCGGTATTTCTACTAAAAAGTAAATTTAAGGGAGGGCAATCATTATGATAACTGAATTTAAAAGCAAAGAGCAATTAGCTGAAGAAAAGAAAGTTAAACTTGAAAAGCAAATAGATGAAATGTTAAAGGAACGTCCAGGATTGCAAACAGAAAGACTGATTAGGTTACTAAAAGGTGGAGATTTAAAGGATGATAGGCTTTATATAAGTAATGGACTTGTTAAATTAAAATTTGGGATAAGAAAGGTGTATAAAGAACTAGACGATTTTTATATTCCAGAAATTAATAGAGTAAGAAAAATATTAGAAGATAAAAAGCTATCTAGGCGTTTTAAAGAAGATTATAAGAACTATTTAGAAGAGTTAAATCAATATAGAGATAGTGCTAATAGTTATTTAATGGATTGTGGAGCTACAATAATTGATTCATTTGTGCCAATGTTAGATAAATACTTTACGGAACATGAAATAATTCAAATTATAGGTGGATCATATGAACAGGCTAAGAGAATAAAAGAATGGAGAGATAAAAACGAAACTGGAAACATGTTATTAACAGAAAGTCTAATTATGCATCATGTTGAGTATAGATGGAGAAAGGGAAGGGGAAAAGATTATTTAACCTGTCCTAGATGGGAAATGCCATTATTTGAATGTGTAAGTAGTTATGTATGGGATGTTATTAACAGTGATCCAAAGGCTAAGGCTGATATGGACAAAGTATTTGAAGATATTTTTGGTGAAGCCATGGTGTATACCACTACAGATTCACAAGGAAATATTATCAGTACTGAAAAAGTGATTCAAAAATTAACTATAAATGAGTTAATAAAAGATTATCAAGGTCCATTTATAAATCAGTTGAAGCAGCAGGACACATTTGATAATAAAACAACATATAGGATCAAACGAGTTGATGTTGGTGTTTATGATGTCATTACAGAAGACAAAGAAGTATTGGATAGAATATATAAAAAGCAAGCCTAAATTCTTATTACAGAATTATTACAATTTTTATGACAGTGCAAAGGCTCAAGGTGTAAAGGATAGAACGCAATTTTAAAAAATTGGAAAAAATTCTTGTTACACTTTTTGTTACAGCCGAAACCCTCACCGTTTCTATGTTCCCTTATATATTATATATATATGTAATAATAATAATAAATATATATATATATATATAAAGAGAAATATATATACATAGATAGATACTATATATTATATATAAAGATAAGCACATACAATTTTAAATCTTGTTACAGATGTAGAAATCTATGTAACCTTAGAAATAGTGAGGGTTTAAGGCATAATAATGACTAAAAATTCTTGTTACATGAGCCTTAAATTCTTGTTACGTGAGGTGATTTTGATGGGTTTTAATATGTTAGAAATTAAAAAAGATAGATTAAAAGAAGTTGAATCTCAAATTAGAAAGGCATATAGGAGTAATCATAAACCTAATAGATATTTATTAAATGAGAGAAGACAGTTGAAATCAGAGATACAAAAGATGGAAGAAAAAAGAAACTAAAATAATTAATATAAAAAAGCATTAGAGAACTATAAACGCCAATTTATATACTTTCTCTAATGCACTACCCATCTAATATTATAACATAAAGGATGGGTTTGGTTATGAATATGAAAGAAAATAAGTTTAAGAAAACAGAATCTTCACTTTATAATTACAATAGTTTAGATACCAAAATTAAAAATATAGAAATAGATATTGAAAATTTAGAAAATGATATAACAGTTAGAGCTATATCATTTGAGGAAAAATCAAGTCCAACACATAAAATTACATCAAGTGTGGAAGATGAAGTTATAAGACGAGAGGAATATATTCAGGAACAAATTTGTATTTTAAAAGCTAAGAAAAAATATTATTCAGATTTAAAAATAAAAATACAATCATCTTTGCAGCAATTATCAGAAAATGAATATAAACTTGTTAAATTAAGATATCTTAGTGGTAGAAATAAAAAATCATGGATAGAGATTGGTCAAGAGCTAGGATTTGATAAAGATTATTGCAAGAAGATAAGGACTGGTGTGATTAATTATTTAAGCGAGTTAATATATCCATAACACTTTTTGACCGCGTTTATACCACTTTTACAACACTTTTTGTACACTTTTTAATCACGTTTTAGTGGAAAAAGTATTATATAATACTATCATAGAAATTTATCAAGAGGCACTCAGTTGGGTGTCTTTTATTATTTATAAAAATTTTTTTGAATTTATAAATAATTTAAAACTTTTTATAATATATAAATCGTCTTATAAGTATAAGAAAGAAATGAGGGAGATGGTTTATTATGAAAAAGAATTTATTAAAAATGTTATTGATTGGATGTATGGTTGTTAGTTCAGCATCAACAGGTGTATTTGCTTCAACAGCGAATGCTAATAAAATAAAAGAAAATGAAGTGGTTCAAGTTCAAGAAGATTACATATTAGATAAAGAATTTAAAGAATATATATTATCTTTAAAAGGTATAAGCAATGATGAAAAACAAAAATTAATAGAATCAGAAAAAGTGATACAACCCATATATAAACAAATTGATATATTACTTGATAAGGCTGATAGTCTTGGTGCTGATGTAAGAGTTAAAATACAAGCAGTGGATGATAAAATTTATGAAATACAAAATGAAGATAGCAAAATAATGGATAAAGCCCATAAATACGAAGCGAGCAAGCTTATTAATGGATTTGACATAAATGAAGAAAGTTTAGATGATAATAATGAAGAAAGCATATATGATAGCATGGTAAATTATATAAAATCACTACCTGTTTTAACAGCTAGTGAAAAAGACAAGCTACTAGCTACACAAAAGAAACTTGAACCATATTATAAAGAATTGGAGGAATTATATAAAGAGCTTGATAAAGTTCAAAAGCCTGTAATGGATGAAGTAGATAAATTATATAATAAGGTTGATGAAGAATATAAAGATGTAGCTTATATATGGGATAAAGTTGATCATAATGAATAATGTTAAAGGAAAGGATTCTAGAAAAATAGAGTCCTTTTATTATGCAATAAAACAGAAAGGAAGGTGAGTCTATGGATGAGAAAAAGGCAGTAGGTAGACCGAGAATATTTAGGACACAAGAAGAATTAGAACAAAAGATAATGGAATACTGGCAAAGATGTGAACAACATAATAAGCCTTATACATTAAGTGGACTCGCTTTATGGATAGGAATAGATAGAAAAACATTATATAACTATTCTGAAAAAGATGAATTTTTCCCCACTATAAAAAAGGCTAAAGATATAGTTGAAGCATCTATGGAAGAAAGAGCATTAACTGGTGAAAGTAATGTCACATTTTCTATATTTGCATTAAAGAATAATTTTGGATGGGAAGATAAAAAGCAAGTTGAAAGTAATAGCACTATTAATGCTAAAGTAGAAAATACAAGTAATTTAACTGAAGATCAACTGGAAGATGAAATAAGTAAGCTAGAGAAAAAATTAGGAATTGATAAGGATGGATAGGCTGGAATACTTAAAAGCATTAGAAGAATTACAGGAAAAGAAATTAAAGCTATCTATATTAAAGGCCAGAAGGTCTTTTTTTAGTTACTGCAATTTAAAAGCACCTGACTTTTATAAACCAAATAGAAAATATCTAGTAGAGCTATGTAATGACCTTCAAGAGTTCTATGAGGGTGAAGATGAAATACTTGTAGTAAATGAACCTCCTAGACATGGAAAATCAAGAACGGCAGGATTATTTGTTGAATGGGTACTTGGTAAAAATCAAACTGAAAAGATAATGACTGGATCATATAATGAAACTCTTTCAACTATGTTCTCTAAGAATGTTAGAAATAGCATCCAGGAAGAAAAGGCAGATAAGTATAAACCAGTATTCAGTGATGTATTTCCTGATGTAGCCATAAAGCGTGGTGATGGTGCTATGAACTTATGGAGCTTAGAAGGCGGATATAATAATTATCTTGCCACATCTCCTACTGGAACAGCAACAGGATTTGGATGTTCATTAATGATTATTGATGATTTAATCAAGAATGCAGAAGAAGCCAATAACGAAGGTGTTAAAGAAAAGCACTGGGAGTGGTTTACTAATACAATGCTTTCACGTTTAGAAGAAGGCGGAAAAATAATAATCATAATGACTAGATGGGCCAGTGATGATTTAGCAGGTAAAGTACTTGAAGAAATGGCTGACAGAAAGATTAAGCATATATCTATGAAAGCCCTTCAAGATGATGGAACAATGCTTTGTGATGAAGTATTAAGTAGAAAGTCATATGAAAATAAAATTAAGACTATGGGGGCAGATATAGCAAGTGCAAATTATCAACAAGAGCCTATAGACTTAAAAGGTCGTTTATATCCTAAACTTAAGACCTATACAGAATTGCCTAAGGATAGTAATGGTAATTTACTATTTACAGCTATTAAGAACTATACAGATACAGCAGACAAGGGAGAGGATTACTTATGTAGTATTAACTATGGTGTTTATGATAAAGAAGCTTATATATTAGACGTACTTTATACACAAAAGGATATGTCAGTTACTGAAAATGAAACTGCTAAGATGTTATATCAAGGTAATGTCAATAAAGCAGATATTGAGAGTAACAATGGTGGAGAAGGCTTTGCAAGAAATGTAAAAAGAATATTAAAAGAGAAGTTTGGCAGCAATAAAACAGTTATTAAGCCATTTCATCAATCTAAGAATAAAGAAGCTAGGATACTTAGTAATTCAACTTGGGTACTGGAACATATATACTTTCCGTCAAATTGGAAAGACAGATGGCCAGAATATTATAATGCCATGATTAAATATCAACGTGAAGGAAAGAACAAGCATGATGATGCTCCAGATGCTACAACTGGAATAGCAGAAATGATAAATAAACCTAGTGGTATGTCAATATTTAAATAAGGTGGTGATAAAATATGAATGAAGAAAAAACATTAAAAGATTATTCAAAAGTTGTAATAGAAACTGATGAAAAAATCCCTGTAACTATTGCAGAAATTACACCAGAATATATAGATGTAATTAAAGGTTACAGGGTTAGAATTACACCAAAGTATGATTAATTTTCAGTATCTTTGGGAGGGCAGGAATCATTTCCATAACTGTCTTTAGAGCGTATTCTACCATCTCTACCTTGAATAATGACTTCGCTCTTTTGATTTTTAGCAATTTTTATAGCATGGTTCAAGGCTTCTTTTTGAGTATTAAAGATTTTTGTATCTTTTTGATTTCTTTCTCCATGTACAGCCCACTGTCCATTACGAGGAGACACCCATTGATTTTTACCCATATTTAAACTCCTTTCATAAGTACTCAGTGTTGGAAACACTTGTAATTTCATTATAGAAAAATTAAAAGATTAGCACAAGAATTGAGGTGAATTAATTGGATATAGAAGTAGTAAAGAAATTAATTAAGAAGCATACAACAGGTCATTCAGATATAGTATGCAAATCATTTACAGCAGAAAGATATTACAGAAATAAGAATGATATATTAACATATGACAGAAAGAAAGATGAAGATTCAGAAAATCCATTAAGAAATGCAGATAATAGGATAAGTTCTAATTTTCATGGATTACTTGTTAATCAAAAAGCATCATATATGTTTACTGCTCCACCACTTTTTGATGTTGGAAATAAAGAAGCTAATAAAAGAATTACGGATTTATTAGGAGACAACTATGCTAAAGTTTGTAAGGATTTATGTATCAATGCTGCTAATAGTGGCATAGCATGGTTACATTATTGGTTAAATGATGATAAAGAATTTGAATATGGTGTAGTAGATAGTAAGCAAATAATTCCGATATGGTCCAGTAGTTTAAATAAAAAGCTTTTAGGAATATTAAGAGTTTATAATGATACAGATGATGAAGGTGTAACTTATGATATTTATGAATATTGGAATGATATTACATGCCAAGCATTTAGAAAGAAATCTGATCTTACTATAGATGAAGGATTAGAAATTTATACAATGTTTAGTAATTTTATAGTAGATTCTAATGCAAATCAACAAAGTAATGAATTTAACCATGGATTTGAAAGAGTTCCATTTATACCATTTGGAAATAACAATTTAATGACAAGTGATTTAGATAATGTAAAACCACTAATAGACGTGTATGATAAAGTCTTTAGTGGCTTTGTTAATGATCTTGAGGATATCCAGGAAATAATATTCATACTTACTAATTATGAAGGAGAAGACTCAAGAGAGTTCTTGTCTCAGCTTAAAAAATATAAGACTGTTAAGGTGAATGATAGTGGGGCTGGAGATAGAAGTGGATTGCAGACATTAACAATAGATATTCCAATAGAAGCTAGAGAAAAACTTTTGACTATGACAAGGAAAGCAATATTTGAACAAGGTCAAGGAGTAGATCCACAACAACAAGACTTTGGAAATGCTTCAGGTGTTGCGTTGAAGTTTCTATATTCTTTACTAGAGCTTAAAGCTGGACTTACTGAAACAGAATTTAAATTAGGTTTTGGTGAGTTTGTTAGAGCAATATGTAGATATCTAAATGTTGAATGTAAATCAATAATTCAAACATGGACTAGGACAGCAGTAACGAATGATTCAGAATTAGCTGATATATGTACTTCATCTATGGGACTATTAAGTAATTTAACATTATATAAAAATCACCCATTCGTTGAAGATGCTGATAAGGAAGCAGAACAGAAGAAAAAAGAAGGCGAAGAAAAGCAGCAAGATAATGATGATTATAAAGGTGCATTTCCAAATAAAGATGATAATGAGGAGGCTGATAAAGATGAACAGTAAATCTAAATGGAGTTTATTTTGTGCATGTTTATGGTTTTTATTTTTGATTATTCAATTATTTTATGAAGGAAATACAAAAGATGCATTATTTATTGTTACTTTATTTAATTTTTTAGAATGGTTTAAGAATACTATTGTAGGTGTTTATGGTGGGGAATAATGAATACTGGCAAAAAAGATCATTAGAATTAGAGAACGCTGCTTATAAGGATTCTGAACAGTATAAAAAGGATTTGGAACAGCTGCATAAAGAAACATTAGAACAGATACAAAAGGATATTGCATATTGGTATCTAAGATTTGCTAAAAAGAACAAAATAACTTATGCAGAAGCACAACGAATTTTAAATGCAAATGAACTAGAAGAATTTCATTGGACAGTACAACAGTATATTAAATATGGCCAATCCAAAATATTAAGTGATGCTTGGAGAAAAGAATTAGAAAATGCATCTATTAAAGTTCATGTAACTAGATTAGAGTCATTACAATTTCAGATGCAACATCATCTTGAAAAGGAATATGCAAAAAGAATAACTGATATTAGCCATCTTTTGAAAAGTGGACTTGAAGATGATATATATAAGAATGCTTATGAGATAGAAAAAGGATTGAATATTGGAGTAGATCTGCATAAGTACAATGAATCTGAAATTGATGATATGCTAAAAAAGCCTTGGACTACGGATGGAAAAGTATTTTCAGAAAGACTATGGGGCAGAAAACAACAGTTAGTTGCTGATTTAGTAGAGAAGGATTTACCGCAGGCATTAATAAGAGGTGAAAGTAATAATAAGATAATAGAAAGATGGGCAGAAAAGCTAGAGTCTGATAGAAAAGCAGTGGAAAGAGTAGTACAAACTGAAAGGGCCTATGTTAATTCAAGAGCAGCATTAGAGTCTTATAAAAAGCTTGGAGTTAAGAAATATCAAATATTAGCTACTTTAGACTTGAAGACATCAAATATATGCAGAGAAATGGACCACAAGGGAAGAAATAAAGATGAACCATTCTTTTATTTAGATGAATATAAGGTTGGATTAACAGCTCCACCATTCCATTGTAATTGTAGAACAACAACAGTTCCTTATTTTGATGATTTTACAGAAGATGAAAAAAGAGCTTCAAGAAATACAGAAACTAATGGATATAAAAAAGTACCTGCAGATATGACATATGATGAATGGAAAAAGAAGTATGTAAAAAAGAAACAAGCACTTACTTAGAAAAATGAGTAGGTGCTTTTATTATGCAAAAATTTAAGGAGTGATAGAATATGATAGTAGTTCAATGGGTAGCGTTTGTATACATGATATTATGCGCTTTAATTGAATTTGTAAAAATATTTAGTGATAAAGAAATAGCTGGAAGAATAGCAAGTTTTATAGTATGCGTATTGGATTTATTAATTATTATAATTTTATTTAATACGATATTTGGTAGCCTATAGGGCTCATTTTAGGAGGAATTGAAAGATGAAATATAGGAAAAAACCAGTTGAAATTGAAGCTTTTCAATATGATGGAGATTTTCAAGATAGAGAAGGGAAGTATTATATTCCTGAATGGGGGATTGAAGCTCATAAGAAAGGGATATTGTATTTTGATGGACCAAATCTTAAAATTAAAACACTTGAAGGTGATATGAAGGCCAGTGTAGGTGATTTTATAATTCAAGGTATAAAAGGAGAGCTTTATGCTTGCAAACCAGATGTATTTGAGAAAACATATGAATTAGCTGATTAAGTCTTAATAATAAGGCTTATTTTGGGAGGAATTTACAATGAATTATATTTATATTGTATGTGATGGAAAAGAAATAACAATTAATTCTAATGATACAGCAGAAGCATTTCAAGATTTCATTTTAAAAGCAAGATATTCAGATATATGCTTTATTAATGGTATATCAGATAGTGGTAATAGGAGGATAATGATAAATCCTAAAAAAGTTTCACTTATAATGGATGTAACGCAAGAAGTTAAAAGGACAACTAAATCAATTAGACCTATAAAAGTAAAAAGTGAATCAAATGTACCAGAGAAGTTTATTGCTGAATTTACAAAAATTATATCTGAAAATTTAGAAAAGGCATTAAGAGAAGTTAGCAAGTCTTAGAAATAAGGCTTTTTATTTTGCCATTAGCAAGGCGTAAAAAGGCTTATTATTTTCGCCCTTTTTACAGGTTTGCAGGGCATAAAGAACAAAGGTAATTCTACAGTACCTGGAGAGCAGGTATAAAAATCTATTAGAAGTAAAGGAGAAATGTAAAATGGAATGGTTAAGGAAGTTATTAGAAGGTGCAAAGAAAAAAGAGGATGGAAGTATAGATATTGATGATTTAATGAAACAAGTTAATACTGAATTTCCTAAGAATGCAGTACCTAAGAGTACTTACAATGATGTAAGCGAACAGCTTAAAACTGCAAATGCAACAATTACAGATTTAAAGAAAAATAATGTTGATAATGATGCATTACAACAAACAATTAAGGAACATGAAACTACCATTAAAACTCTTAAAGATAATGCTACTAAGACTGAAAAAGAATATGTACTAAAAGATAAACTTAAGGATTTAGGTGTAACAGATGCAGATTATCTTATCTATAAACATGGTGGTATTAACAAATTTAATTTTGATGGTGATAACAAACCAATAGGAGTTGAAGATATTATTAAACCATATAAAGAATCAATTCCACATGTTTTTAAGAATGATACAGTAAAACCCAAATATAATCCAGCAGCTGGAGGAGATCCAATAGGGGTTAATCCATTTGCAAAAGAAACTTACAATCTTACACAACAAGGAAAATTATTAAAAGAGAATCCTGCACTAGCTAAAGAATTAATGGCAGCAGCAGGATTTAAATTATAGGAAAGAAAAGGTGATTTAAAATGGCAAAAACAAAGATTAGTGACGTAATTGTACCAGAGGTATTTAATCCTTATGTAGTACAAAGAACAATGGAATTATCAGCATTATATAATAGTGGGATTATATCAAATAACCCAGAATTAGATAGACTAGCATCAAGCGGTGGTACAACAATTAATATGCCATATTGGGAAGATTTAAATGGTGATGATGAAGTACTTTCAGATGATGGTGCATTAACACCAGCTAAAATCACAGCTGGTCAAGATATTGCTGTTCTATTAATGAGAGGTAAAGCTTGGAGTGCAAATGACTTAGCAAAAGCATTATCTGGAGATGATCCTATGGCTGCAATTGGTGATTTAGTTGCAGAATATTGGGCAAGACGTATGCAAGCTACAGCTATAAAGTTATTAGATGGGGCTTTTGCTGCTAGTAATATGACAAATAAGGTTTTAGATATTTCTAGTTTAGAAGATGATAAAGCTAAGATAAACGGTGAAAACTTCCTTGATGCATTACAACTTATGGGAGATGCAAAAGACAAACTTACTGGTGTTATAATGCATTCAGCTACAGAAACACAACTTCGTAAGAATAACTTAATTCAAACAGAACTTGACTCTAACAATAAGCCAATTTCATTGTTCATGGAGAAAAGAGTTATTATTGATGATTCTTGTCCAACATCTGCTGGGGAATATACAACTTATTTATTTGGAGAAGGTGCAATTGGTCTTGGTAATGGTGGAGCACCAGTTCCAACTGAAACAGATAGAGATAGCTTAGCTGGAGATGATATCTTAATAAATAGAAAACACTATATTTTACACCCAAGAGGAGTAAAATGGATTGGTTCAGCAGCAGGTTCATCACCTACAAATGCAGAACTAGCAACAGGTACTAATTGGTCAAGAGTTTATGAGGATAAAGCTATTCGTATGGTTAAGTTTGTTCATAAGCTATAAGGAGGTTTGTTATATGAGTGCTACAGCATTTCAAAGAATGAGACGTGAAGCAGCTAAAAAAGAAATAGTAAATAGTCCAGAGATAGAAAAAGAGCTGTCAAAAATGACAGTTGAGGAACTTAAAGAATATGCACAAGAAAAAAATATTGATATTGGAAAAGCTACTAGCCAATCTGGAATATTAGAAAAAATTAAAGAAGTTGAAAAGTTGAATAGGATGTGATCTTATGGAGTTAGATAAACTTAAGCAGCTCCTAGGAATTAATTTAGAAGATACATCTAAAGATGTTATTCTTGAATTTATTATAGATGATGTGACTAATATAATATTAGAATATTGCCACATAAAAGAAATACCTAAAGGCTTAGAAACTACAGCTTATAAAATGGCTGTTAAATTGTATAGAAATGAGAACCTAGGCAGTGAAGAAACTGCTATAGGTTCTATTTCATCTATAAGTGAAGGAGATATATCCACTAGCTTTAGAGATAGTGTAGAAAGTGATTATAAGGATAGTATTTTAAATGAATATAAATCTAAGCTGAATAGATACAGAAAGTTGGTGTGGTAATATGAACAAAGCTATTTTACAAGCAAGAAAAGCACATAGGAAAGCTATTGAAAGTCAGTATGAGCATATTTGTACTATTAAAGAATTTAAATCTGTTAAAGATCCAGTAACTAAGGTTACAAGCAAAAAAGATACAATAGTATTAGAAAATCAGCCTTGTAGATTGTCTTATAGTAGTGTTAAATCCACCAATCAGAGTGAAGCCAATGCTACAGTTCAACAAACTATTAAGCTATTTATAGCACCTGAAATTGAAATTAAGGAAGGTTCTAAAATTATTATAACTCATGATGGCAGGACCACAGAATTTAAACATAGTGGAAAGCCTGCGATTTATTCATCACATCAAGAGATAGTTTTAGAAAAGGCAGGTAATGCTTAATGGGAAGATGGGGAAAATGTGAGTTTTCAGAGTTAAAAAAATTAGCTGAAAATGTAAATGCTTTAAAAGATGGTGTTGCTAATGAATTTACAAAAGAGATTGCAAATGAAATAGCTATGCGATTACTTAGAAGAATTAAGCAGAAAACACCAGTAGGGCAATACACAGATGGAAGAACTGGAGGAACGTTAAGAAATGGATGGGCAATAGGACAGATAACTCAAAAAGGTAATTCGTATACTATTGAGATTATTAATCCTGTAGAATACGCTTCATATGTTGAGTATGGCCATAGGCAGACACCAGGAAGATTTGTACCAGCTATAGGAAAGAAATTAAAGAAAAGCTGGGTTAAAGGCAGATTTATGATGACTTTATCTATAAATGAAATTGAAATGCAGATACCAAGTATTGTTACTGCTAAAGTATGGGAAGAATTAAAGAGGTGCTTTGATGTTAAATAAAATAATAATAGGAATATCACAGGCACTAGATGCCGAATTTAATTCAGAAAATGAAGGATATATAATTCATACTGAAAATGTAGAGCAGGGTTTAGAAGAACCTTGTTTTTTTATTTTCAGTTTAAAACCTAGTTCAAAGCAGCTAGTAGGAAACAGATATGAGAGGAAATATCCTTTTGATATTCATTTCTTTCCAGATACTGAATTAGTAGATGGAATAAGTACAATAAATAATCAACTTAATGAAGTTACAGAAAGGCTATTTACAGCATTAGAATACATTACAGTTGATAACAGCTTGGTAAGAGGCACAAGTATTAATGCTGAAATAGTTGATAATGTACTTCATTTTTTTATTAATTTCAATATGATTGTTAAAAAGGAAACTGAGCCTATAGATACTATGGGAAGCTTAACTATAAAACAGAAGTTAGGAGGCGATTAATTTGGCTAAGACTACAACAAAAGTTGGAGAAGAAGAAATTAAACTTGTTATGGATGATAATAAATATTCTAAGCAGAAAATTTTAAAAAGTAAAAAGTATTCTGATAAACAGGATTTAATTAATGCACTGCTTAAAGATGATACACAGTATTCAATAACTGAAGTAGATGAATTAATTAATGATTTTATGAAAGGAGCAGTGAAATAGATGGCATTAGGTGGAGGTACATGGCTAACACAAAATAAAGTGCTTAATGGTGCTTATATAAATTTTATAAGTGCAGCTAGAGCAAGTACTAATTTATCTGATAGAGGATATGTTGCATTGCCAATGGAATTAGATTGGGGCCCAGATGAACAAGTATTTACAGTAACACAAGAAGATTTTCAAAAGGATTCTTTAAAGATTTTTGGCTATTCATATGATGATGATAAATTAAAAGGATTAAGAGATCTATTTAAAAATGCAACTGTACTATATGCTTATAAACTGAATAAAGGTGTCAAAGCAAGCAATAAGTTTGCAACTGCTAAGTATAGTGGTGTAAAAGGAAATGATATTAAGATTGTTATAACAACAGATATAGATGAAGGATCAAAGTATAATGTAACAACGCTTTATGGAAATAAAGAAATAGAAACACAAACTGTAGCAGCTATTAAAGATTTAGTCCCAAATGATTATATAGGAGAATGGAAAAGTGAAGCTTTAGAAGCCACAGCAGGAATTGCTCTTGAAGGTGGAACAAATGGCGAAGCAGTAACCGGAACAGAATATCAAGCTTTTTTAGATGCAATTGAAGCATATAATTTTAATACTCTTGGTTGTCTAAGTACTACAGATCAAATAAAAAGTTTATTTGTAGCATTTACAAAAAGACTTAGAGATGAAGTTGGAGCTAAATTTCAGACAGTACTTTATAAGTATGAAAAAGCAGATTATGAAGGAATTATTTCTGTAGATAATAAAGTATTGGATTCTGGAGAATTAGAAAGTTCACTTATATATTGGACAGTAGGTGCAGAAGGTGGATGTGCTGTTAATAAAACAGTAGAAAATAAAAAATATGATGGTGAATTTACTGTTAATGCAACAACTAAGCAATCTGATTTAATTGCAGGTATTAAATCTGGTAAATTTATATTCCATAAAGTTGGTGAGGATGTAAAAGTCCTAAATGATATAAATACATTAACTACTTATATAACCGAAAAAGGGGAAGATTTCTCTAGTAATCAAGTTATGAGAGTTCTTGACCAAGTTGCAAATGATACAGCAACTTTATTTAATGAAAAATATATAGGCGAATATCCTAATGACCAAAGTGGAAGAGTTTCATTATGGAATGACATAGTTGATTTAGATAAAAAATTAGAAAAAATAAGAGCTATACAAGATTTTAGTTCTGACAATGTCATTGTTGAAAAGGGAGAGACTAAGAGAGCTGTTCTTTTAACTCAAACTATTAATCCAACAGTTGCTATGGGACAACTTTATATGGCTGTTTATGTAAAATAGAAAAGAAGGAGGATAAAAGAAGATGGCTAAACAAAGAACAATGAATGGAAAAGATGCAATAAGTGGATCAAAAGCTGAGTGCTTTGTAACTATAGAAAATAGAAGATATAACTTCATGCAGATTATAAATTTTGAGTCAAGTATGGAGAAAACAAAAACAGAAGTTCCGATATTAGGTAAAGTAAGCAAAGGAAATAAAGCTACAGGATGCAAATACACATTTAAAGGAACAGCCCATTATAATCAATCAATAATGAGAAAATTACTATACAGATTCAAAGAACTTGGAGAAGACATTTATTTTGATATTCAAGTTACTAACGAAGATCCAACATCAAGTGTTGGTAGACAAACTATAATCCATAAGGATTGTAATTTAGATAGTGGTATATTAGCAAAGTTTGATGCAGATGCAGAGTACTTAGATGAAGAGATAAGTGGAACATTTGAAGATTGGGAAATGCCAGAAGAATTTTCTTTACTTGATGGCATGGAGTAATAAGAGCACTTTGGTGCTCTTTTAAATTATAAAAATATTGGAGTTGTTAGTTATGGAAGAAAAATTTGATGTATCTAAAATATTAGATATTAATACTCTTAAAGGAAAAACATTAAAAGAGAAAACAGAAAATTGCTATAAAATAATAGGTCAACACTTAATTGACCATTCAGAAAAATTAGCAGCAGACACTGAGCCAAATACAAGCGAAATAAGATTAAAAATAACAATACCATATAACTTTATGGTTACTTTGGAAAAGCAAACAGACTATCATATTATGAATGAAAAGGAGAATGAAAATGAGTAATTTAAAACTATTTTTAAAAGGAAATAAAAAACAAAGAGAAAGTGTTAAATATGCACCTACAACAAGTTTATTAGATGAGGAAGGCAAACCAGTAGAATTTGAATGGAAAGGAATTTCAGCGAAAGAAGATGAAGCACTTAGGGAAGATTGTACTATAGATGTACAAGTAACTGGAAAACCTAATATGTTCAGACCTAAATTTAATACTAATAAATACTTAACAAAGTTAGCTGTTGCAAGTTGTGTTGAGCCAGATTTATATAATGCAGAGTTACAAGATTCATATGAGGTAAGGACTCCAGAAGATCTATTAATGGAAATGGTAGATAATTCAGGTGAATATCAAGAATTATTAGGATTCATACAAAAAATTAATGGATTTGAAACTAAAAAAGATTTGGTTGAAGAAGCAAAAAACTAATAAATGGAGGCGATAGTGAGTTTAATTATGCTTACTATTGTCTCCACAAATTTCATTGGGAGCCTAGCAAATTCGCTAATATGGGAGATAGAGAACAGGCTATTGTAATAGCTTCAATAGATATAAGAGTAAAGGCAGAAAAAGAGAAACAGGATGAGATTGAAAGAAAGTCTAAAAGAGGAAAATGATAGAATTATCCATAAATATGTAATATAATATTAAAGATGTTATACATATTTATGGAGGGGATATAATGCTAAGATTTTTAAAATCATTTTTAGGAATACTCTGTTTATTAGTAGGAGCTTTAGTCATGTTTGTGATTACTATAGTAGGATTGTCACAGCATAATATTCCAGCGACATGTGTTGGAATAGTCATAGGTATTATCTTTATTTTATTAGGAATATTACTTATTAGGAAGACAAAAAAAGAAAAAATGAGAGCGGATGAAAAAGCAAAGGAAAATTATAATAAGCTAGTTGAAATAAATAAAGAGCTTAGTTTAAAGCCTGGTACAAAACAAAGAATTCAATTTTTAGGTGCAGAACTTTGTATTAGTGCTAAACATATGGATGGATTACCAGTAGCAGAAGGTGCTGATATGTATTTATATCTATGTGATGATAAAATGATTTTTGAAAGAAATGAAAACATATATAATTTAGAATTTTCTAAGTTACGAGATGTTACAATAAAAACTGATGAAGAAATTCAAAAAGCGTATGTTAGCAGTGTTGGTGGTGCTATTGCAGGGCAAATGTTATTTGGAACTTTAGGCGCAATGGTTGGCGGAAGAGCGAAGGAGAAAACTACAAAAACAATAACAAGTTATCTTATATTTACTTACGATAAAGATGGGACAAATGAGTTTATATCATTTGATGTTACTAATATACCAAATGCAATTAATTTTGTAACACATTTTTCTGAAAATCATTCAAGCGAAAAGAGAGAAATTAATTTATAAAATAAGCACTTACTTAATGTAGGTGCTATTTTTATACATTAAAACAGGAAGGAGGTATATTATGGCTACAATTAGCAATGCAATAGAGGTGCAGGATAGATTTAGTAGTGCGTTAAATAATTTGTATATTGGAATAGATAGAGCAGTAAATAGATTTGAAGTGTTACAAAATGTAATGAATAGAGATGTTAATTTTAATGTTGGAAGTAATTTAAAAGCAGATTTAAATTCAGCCAATCAAGCAGTTTCTAATATAAATAATAATATTAATAATACTCAAAATAATCTAATGCAGGTAAACGCTACAGTAAATAAGATAAGTACAAATATAATCAACATAACTAATAATCAGCAGAAATTTAATGATGAAGTTAAAGAAGGCGCTAATTCTACAGATAACCTTTTAGGAAAAGTAAAATCTTTAGCTGGTGCATATTTAGGGTTTCAAGGAATTAAAGCATTGGTAAATACATCAGATCAATTTGTTCAAACTACAGCAAGACTTAATATGATGAATGATGGGTTACAGAGTACTGCTGAATTACAGGAAATGATATATCAATCTGCACAACGTTCAAGAGCATCTTATACTGATACAGCTAATGCAGTAGCACAATTAGGTAATAGAGCAAAAAATGCATTTAATAGCAATGAAGAAGTAATAGCTTTTTCAGAACAGTTAAATAAGATGTTTACTATTGCAGGAGCTAGCCAGCAGGAAATGAGTTCAGCGACACTCCAATTAACACAAGCTTTAGGAAGTGGAGTTCTTAGAGGAGAAGAATTTAATGCAGTTTTTGAAGCAGCACCCAATGTAATGCAAGCAGTAGCTGATTATATAGGTAAGCCCATAGGTGAATTAAAAGATTTAGCAAGTGAAGGAGAAATAACCGCAGATATTGTTAAAAAAGCTATGTTTGCGGCAGCTGATGAAACTAATGCTAAATTTGAAAGTATGCCTATGACATGGGCACAGGTATGGACTACAATTTCAAATGCTGTTTTAATGGCAAGCCAACCGATATTGACAGCGATAAATTGGATTGCAAATAATCTTGATATTATTGGACCAATAGTGTTAGGAATAGCTGCAGCAATTGGAGTTTATGCAATCGGGACCTATGGAGTAGCAGCAGCTACAGCCGTATGGTCAACAGTACAAAAAGTTATTAATGCAGAGTTATGGGCTTGCCCAGTAACATGGATTGTATTAGCAATAATTGCATTAATAGCAGTGATTTATTTAGCAGTTGCAGCAATAAACAGATGGAAAGGCACTAATATAAGTGCAACTGGAATAGTGGCAGCAATATTTTGGAGTTTAGGCGCCGTTATATGGAATGTAATAGCCTATACATGGAATAAGTTTGCAGCATTTTATGAGTTTTTCATTAACATTAGTACAGATAAAACATATGCAGTTAAAAGATTATTTGTCAATTTAGCAACTAATGTAATAGATGCTTGTATTGCAATGACAAAGGGAGTTGATGGCTTTGCTACTAATTTAGCTAATGGTGTTATAGATGGGGTTAATTTAGCTATTAGAGCTTGGAATGCTTTTATGAATATATTGCCAGATAGCGTGAAGAGTTTTCTTCATATTGGTGTTGGAACAGAAAAAAGTCATACCGCAAGCATAACAGGGACTTTGCAAAATGCAAAAGCCAGTCTTCAAAATTTGTTAGGTGACAAACCAGAAGACTATATAGAAATTCCTAAAATGCAAATGAAAGATATAGGAGCTTCAGCTATGGCAGGATATAACTGGGGTGCCAATTCTAAATTAAGTAATTTATTTGATTCAGGAGTTGATAATACAGATTACCAATCTCTTTTAGATGCGGCAGAAGGAGCAAATCAAGGCGCAGGCGATACAGCTAAAAATACTGGAGCCATGAAAGATGCTTTAGATATAACAGAAGAAGATTTGAAGTATATGAGAGATATTGCAGAACAAGAAGTTATTAATAGATTTACTACAGCAGAAATAAAGGTTGATATGACTAATTATAATTCAGTTAATAGTGACCTTGACATTGATGGGATAGTTGACACACTGGCTATAAAAGTAGAAGAGCAGATGAATATTAGTGCAGAGGGGGTACATGAATAATGGCTTATAAATTTTATATGGATAAAGTTCTGCTTCCTGTACCACCTTCAAAAATGACTACTAAAATATCAAATAAAAATAAGACAGTAACACTAATAAATGATGGTGAAGTTAGTATTTTAAAATCGCAAGGACTTACAGAAATAAGTTTTGATTTATTACTTCCAAATGTTGAATATCCATTTGCAGATTATAAAAATGGTAAATTTAAAGAGGCAAAGTACTTTTTAGATAAATTTGAAAAATTAAAATTAAATAAAACATCATTTCAATTTATTGTAAGCAGAGAGTTATCTAAAGGAAAAGATTTATTTAGTACCAATATAACAGTTTCTCTTGAAGACTACAGTATTATAGAGGATGCAAAAGAGGGATTTGATGTTACAGCATCGATTAAGTTAAAGCAATATAAGCTATTTAGTACAAAGGTTGTTCAGCTTCAGACTACTATTGCGGCTAGCAGTAGTTCTGGAGTTATTTTTATACCTGCAAAAGAAGAAACACCGCCTAAAGTAAATACAAGTACAATACCACCTTATACAGTAAAAAGTGGTGATTGTTTATGGAATATTTGCAAAAGATTTTTAGGTGATGGTAGTAAGTATTCTCAGATAGCTAAATTAAATAATATATCTAATCCTAATCTAATATATCCAGGTCAAGTAATTAGATTCTCATAAGGTTGGTGATTAAATGAGTCATGAAATAATAATAACAAACAAAGAAACAATGTACTATCCTGTAGTAGAAGAAGGAATAACATGGGAAACAGAAAGAAAAGGAAGTCCGGGCAAAGTTACATTTAAAATTTATAAAGATTCTGTTTTAAATATAGAAGAAGGTAATTCGGTAAGTATAAAGAAAGATGGGCAAAATGTTTTCTTTGGTTTTATATTCACTTTTAAAATTGATAAAGAAGGATTTTATAATATTACTGCTTATGATCAATTAAGATATTTTAAGAATAAGGATACTTATTACTATGTAAACAAAAAGGCAAATGAAATGCTTAAGGAATTAGCAGTAATGTTTAATTTAAATGTTGGCACACTTGATGATACGGAATATATTATTCCTAAAAGACTTGAAGAAGATAAAACTTTATTCGATATGGTTCAGAACGCCTTAGATTTTACTCTACAGAATAAAAAGAAAATCTATGTTTTATATGATGACTTTGGAAAGCTAACACTTAAAAATATTGAGAACATGAAGCTTAATATACTTATTGACGAAGAAACAGCAGAAAACTATTCTTATACAAGTTCTATAGATAGTAATACCTACAATCAAATCAAATTAACATTTGACAATGAGGATACTGGGAAACGTGATGTTTATATGTCTAAGGATACAGGTAATATAAACAAGTGGGGATTATTGCAGTACTTTGAGAAGATAGATGATAGTGTTACAAATCCACAAGCAAAGTGTGATGCATTATTACAGCTATATAATAAGAAAACTAAAAATTTAAGTATAAGTAATATTCCTGGAGATGTAAGAGTAAGAGCTGGAACAAGTGTTGTTATAATGTTAGATTTAGGAGATATTAAATTACAAAATTATATGTTAGTTGAAAAAGCAAAACATACATTCAAAGAAAGTGAACATACAATGGACTTAACTCTAAGAGGGGATGTGTATTTTACAGATGGCTAATTTAAATGAAACTATAAAGAAACTTGCATTAGAAGCAATCACAGAAGGTAAACCAGTAAATATTACTTATGGAGCTGTAAAGACTATAAATCCTTTAAGTATAGAAGTGGAAAATTTAAAAATACTTCCTAAAGAGTTTTTTGTACTAAGTAGAAATGTTACCAATTATAAAGAAAATATTACTATGGATGGAGTAAACAAAACTATAATCATAAATAATGAGCTTAAAGTAGGAGAAAAAGTTATTTTAATAAGATTTCAAGGTGGACAGGATTATCTTGTATTAGATAGGATGTGATAATTATGATACCAGGTTCAACATTAGACACAACAAGAATAGAGTTCACAGAAGTACCAAGCAAAACATTTAAGTTAAATGCTAATACAAATAGAATTAATGGTACAATAGATGAACTCGAAGCAGTAAAACAAGCTATTTATTTAAGACTAAATACTGAAAAATATGATTATATAATATACAGTTGGAATTATGGAGTAGAAACGAAGGATTTATTCGGTGAAGATATAACTTATGTTTATCCAGAGTTACAAAGAAGAATAACAGAAGCATTGACACAAGATGATCGTATCAATAGTGTTGATGCTTTTTCTTATGAGAAGGTTAAGAATAAGGTGACTTTATATTTTACCGTTCATACAAAGTTTGGTGATGTTGATAGTGAGAAGGAGGTGGACATTTAATGTATGAAGATATCACTTATGATTTATTAGTGAATAGAAGTCTTGCAAGAGTAGATAGTGGATTTGATACAAGAGAAGGAGGACCTATTCATACTCCAGTAGCAGCGGTTTGCGTTGAGCTTCAAAATATGTATATTGCATTAGATGGACTGTTAAGTGAAACCTTTGCTGATACAGCAAGTCGAGAATTTTTAATTAAGAGAGCAGCAGAAAGAGGGATTACACCTATAAATGCTACTTATGCAGTATTAAAAGGAAAATTTGATATTGCTGTAGATATTGGTTCAAGATTTACTTGTGATAGCTTAAGTTATAGAATCATTGAACTAATAAATGATACTGAACATACCTATAAGTTACAATGTGAAACACTTGGAACTATTGGAAATGGTACGTTCGGAAATATGATTCCTATAGATCATATACAAGGGTTAACAAGTGCTAAATTAACTGAATTATTAATACCTGGAGAAGATGAAGAGGGTACAGAAGAGTTGCGAAAAGATTACTTTGAAAGTTATGATAGCAAGGCCTTTGGTGGGAATAGAGCAGATTATAAAAAGATGTTTAAAGATGATATAAGTGGTGTAGGTGGTATAAAGATTTATAGAGTTACAGAAAGTAATAAGTTTATAAAAATTGTTGTTATCACTTCAACATGGCAAAAACCAACAACAGAATTTATTAATAGTATACAAGAGCAATTAGATCCAATAGAAAATCAAGGTGAAGGAATTGGACTTGCGCCAATAGGCCATAAGGTAGTTATTAACCCAGTAAATGAAACAGAAATTAATATTTCAACCAATCTAACATATCAAGGTGGATATTCTTTCGATGATGTAAAAGACTATATAAATACCACTATAGATGAGTATTTTATTGAACTTAAAAAGACATGGTCTGATAATGATAATTTAGTAGTAAGGATAAGTCAAATTGAAACAAGATTATTGAATATCGAAGGAATACTTGATATTGCTGATACCAAAATAAATAGTATAGCTGAAAATCTTGTATTGGATGCTGACAATATTCCTAAGAGGGGGACTGTAAGTGAGCAGAGTAATTAGTATTTTAGACTATATTCCACCAGTACTAGCAGATACAGAAGAACAAAAACAGATTTCTAAAGCACTTAACCCAGAAATAAATATGTTGTGGGCAGAAATAGAAAGGGCACAAAATAATCAATTTATAAGTTCTAGTGATGAATATGGTGTTGCTCATAGGGAGAATATGCTTAGCATTAAACCTAAAAACACTGAAACTTTAGATGATAGAAAGTTTAGATTGTTATCTAGAGAAATAGAAAAATTACCATACACATATAGAGTTTTGAAAAATAAATTAAAAGCTTTATGTGGAGAAAATGGATATACATTAAATATTGATTATGATAATGAAATAATAAAAGTAAGAGTTGATCTAATTTCTAAAAAGGCATATGAAGAAGTTGAGTTAATGTTAGAAAAAATGTCACCTTTAAATATGCTTATTGATTTATCTTTACTTTATAACAGTCATAAAATACTTTCAGGATTTACACATAGACAATTAAATCAATATACACATAAACAATTAAGAGAGGAAGTGTTTATAAATGAGTGATTATCAAGGGACATACACCACTAATTTAAATTTAAGTAAGGATAGTGTTGATGATAGCTATGATGTAGAAAGAGTCAATTCTAATTCAGATAAAATAGATAAATGGGCAGGAGAAATTACTACGCAATTGAACGATTTGGCGAATCTTAATTTATTTATAAATGGTGGCTTTTCAGTTTGGCAGAGGGGAACATCATTCTCTACTAACGGATATACTGCTGATAGATGGATGTATGATGTAGAAGGTGATGACAAAGGTAAAATTGTTAGACATGCTAATGGTGGCGTTCAAATTAAATTAATTTCTAATAAAAGATTTTGGTTTATGCAAAGAATTGAGTTAAATCAAGAACTTAAGAATATTTTTTCGAATAGTACTGTTACTTTATCATTTTATGTGACTACCAGTGCTGGTGTAAAAATAAGTCCTTATATTAGAGTATGGTCTCCAAGCAGAAATGCAAATATATTTTTGAAATCATATGAAGCAAAGGCAACAAGACAACTAATCGAATGTCAGATTACACTTGGAGATTTGAGTTCTGATGATTGGTTAGGAATAGACATTTTTAGGATAGAAGAAGATAACAAATTTACAGTAGGAGATGATTTATATATAAGATTTGAAAATGCAAAATTTGAACTAGGTTCAAAAGCAACACCATTCGTCCCACGACCATATGGCGAAGAATTGGCTTTGTGTCAAAGATATTATTATAGATGGGGAAATGAAAGAGCTAGGTATAGAGCTGTTGGTATTAATGGCAATCAATTATTCTTTTTTGTACCATTACCTACAACATTAAGAATAATACCAACTATAAATAATGCATTTTCTATAAATACTTTAAGTGGAGCAGGTGTGTCAGATTTTACCTTTGCAGTTAACATTGTACCTATGGGGATGATAGTTCATGCTACAAAATCGACTCATGGAATGAGTGATGGACAGTTAATGCTATCTGATGATGGAAGTTTAGATGCAGAAATATACTAGGAGGTGCAACATGGAAGAATTCAAGTATAAAATATATATAAAAACAGATAAAAATAATTGTATTATTGGCGTAGAAAGTGATTTAACCTTAGAAGATACAAGTGGATATATACAAATTGATGAAGGTATTGGGGATAAATATTCTCATGCACAAGGTAATTATTTTCCAAGAGATAAGCCGTTAAGAGATTCGCAAGGCAGATGTAATTATAAATATGTAAATAATGAAGTTGTAGAGCTAACTGATGAAGAAAAGGAAAGCTTATTTCCTATACCAGTACAGCAACCAACAGAACAGCAAATATTAAATGCTAAGTTATTGCAGGATAATGCTAATATGCAATTAGAGTTGGAAGAACAAAAGAAATTAAATGCACAAATATTATTACAAATAGCGGGAGGTAGTACAAATGCTTAGTTATATTAAAGAATACTATTTGTTGGGACTTTATACAGAAAGTAATTTAGATGTATTTGTTAATGCTAGATGGATTACAGAAGAACAAAAGCAAGAAATTATTGCAAGTAAAGCTACGCAATAGGCGAAAGGGATGCAGTAAAATAAAATTCAAAAATTAATAAATGAAAGCATAATTTAGAGGTCATATGGACCTTTTTATTATGCTTATTTTATATTAAAAATTAAGAAAGAGGTGCAATATGGATGATAAAGACACTATACAAGAAATAAGAGAAAGACTTGTAAAAATAGAAATGCTACTAGAAAATATTCCACAGTCAATTAATTTGCAGTTAGAAAACTTAGAGGATAAATTAAAAGTAGCGAATCATAGAATTGAAGACTTAGAAAAAAATAACACATGGTTATGGAGGACTATAGTTGGAGCAGTTGTTGCTGGAGCTATAGCTCTTTTATTTAAATAATTTAGAAAAGGTGGAATGTAAAAATGGAAAACTTACTAAAATTTATACCAGAAAATCTTATTATACTAATTGTTGCCACATATGTATTAGGAATATTTTTAAAGAAAATAGAAAGCATAAAGGATAAATATATTACCATGATTTTAATGGTATTTTGTATAGTATTTTCTATACTTTTGAACTCAATTAATAGTGGTTTAAATGTAAATAATTTAGCCAATGCAATTTTACAAGGAATCTTATGTTGGGGTGTAGCTGTTGGAGTTAATCAAACTGCAAAGCAATTAGTTAAAGATGAATAATTTAGAGGTGTTCTTAATGAACACCTTATTTTTATATGAATTGGAGGAATTGTAATGAATATTATAGATGTAGGATTAAAGTTTAAATCATTAAGTTATGGAAATAAACCTAATAAATTAGTATTGCACCATGCAGAAGCAAGTAAATGCACTGTACAAGATATTCATTCTTGGCATTTAAATAATGGATGGTCTGGAATAGGATATCATTATTTTATAAGAAAAGATGGCTCAATTTATAAAGGTAGACCAGACGGAGCTATAGGAGCTCATTGTCAAGGTAGTAATACAAATACACTAGGTATTTGTTTTGAGGGTAATTATATGAAAGAAACAATGCCTACAGCAGAATATAATGCTGGAATAGATTTAATAAAATATTTAATAGGTAAATATGGAAACTTACCTATTTATGGACACAAGGAATTATTAGCAACAGAATGCCCAGGGGCTAACTTTCCACTAGCAGATTTTAAAGCTTTAAAGGAAAATGAAGAAACAGCAACAGGCTATATAGTTACTACGTACTTGCCTAATGGCTATCGTGGTGATGGTAGCTTTGTAGGAGTAGACTTAGAATATGTATTATATTATTTCAAAGGTGTAAGGTGTTATGTAAAGGGAGATTCTAAAGGTATATGGATAGAAACGCAGGTATTGCCTATAGAAAAGTGTAAAGAGCTACAGAAAACTTTAGGTAGTTGGTTCTATGCTATAAGATAGAACTTGCTAAATAATATAAAAAAAACTATTTTATTATGTAAAAAAATACGATATAATAGCAATACACTTAAAAATTCATATATCTATAAAATAGAAAACAATAAAAGCCGGTTAGAGACTAAATTCTTTAGCTGACTTTTATTATATAGATTTTTAGAAAAAATATACTTTAAAATAATTGAAAAGCTAAAAAAACATATGATATAATATTTTTGAAAATGTGATCCCCAGATCTAAGATTGCATATTCTATTAAATAGTAAAAGCTGGTTGGAGATTAATTTCTTTAATCGGCTTTTATTTTTATGTAAAAATATGATAAAATGTAAATGTAACTCCAAATAGTAGAAAGAAAGCCACACTTCTCTCCTTTATAGATAGGCTTTCTTTTTTTGAGTAGAAAAATATAGAAAAGTGTTAAAAAATATGATAATATGGATACGAAATAGATGCAAATTAGTTCAAAAATTCCCTAAAGAGATGGTTTAAAGATAGCTCCTTTGACCATCTCTTTTCTATGAAATAAATTAGAGTTTAAAGTTATTTAAAAATATGCTAAAATACAATTGAGTGGGGTACTCATTATTTTATATTTATGACATAATCAAAAAAGAGATAACTATGAATTTAGTTGTCTCTTTTTGCTTGACATTAAAATATGTAATGTATTGAAAAATATGATATAAAATATTGAAAAGTTTGGGAGAATTATAGTATAATATGTATGTAAAGACAATATTTTTGCCCAGAATACTTAGAAAGAGATAGCTTCCAACCCCTTTTAAGCTATCTCTTTTGTTTTATCTTTTGGTTTTAAAATATAAAATATTTACAAATAATTAATATAAATATAACATAAATTTAACATAAAAAATATAAAAGTAAATTATAATAAAAAAGAATTCAATTATGACTATAAAAGAGTATTAAATTATGGTTAAAAAAACCATAAAAAGCTAGAGATAGACAAAGAGTCTTTTTCTAGCTCTTTATATAAGCTTATATAATAGCAGTGGGGTATAGTTATGTGCAATAATAAATTGTATGAGATAATAAAAGATATGGATATAGAAGATCAAGAGATTATATTAAAGTTAGCAGATGTATTTAAAGGTGAAGAAGATACTATAATAGAGTATGTAAAAAAAGAACTAATATAAGCTAAAGTGATTTAAAAATATTTCGATATGTATTTTGGTGGAACATTTTTTTTATATATTTATTCATATTTTACCTAAAAGGAGACAACTATTAATTTAGTTATCTCCTTTTTTGTAGGTTAATATTATGTCTGTTTAAAAAGCATAAATTGTATAAAAGAAAAATATTCCACATAAAAACAAATAATGATATAATAACACTATATTCCGCAAAGATGGGGGCGGTGGTTGTACGTTTTCCGCCTTGGGCTATTAAAAATAATAGTCTAAGGGGGTGGTATTGAAATGTGGATTTGTATAGTTCTATTAGTGTGTATAGTTGCTATAATAACAGTTGTTATTGTGGCGTTAAACCCTAAAAGTAAGAATTGTAAAATAAGTTTGAGTTTAATTAAATGGATTAATTTTGAATTAAACACAAATGAAAAAAGCACCCCATCTAACCAAGAATAAGTGCTTTTTCATTAAAACATATTTATATATGTGAATTTCAATAGCCCTAAAACCAAAAACGTTCTAGGAGAAGCTTAGTGTTCCCGCACTAGGCTTTTCTTATTTATATTATAACAAATATTTAATAAAAATAAACAGTTATTTTATATATAGTAACAAGAATTTCAGCCCTATGTAACAAGAATTTTCACCCTTTTGCGCACCTCTAAGCCCCGATATTACAAGGGTTTAAAGATAATTCCACTAGGTGTAACAAGAGTTGAAATTACACGTGCTTATCTTTATATATAATACTATATAGGTATGTATATGTATCTCCCTTATTATATATATATATTTATATATTATTATTACAATATATATAATATATATATAAAGGCAAGGAATAGAGAGGGTTTAGGGTGTAACAAAAAGTGTAACAAGAAATATTTTACAAAAAAATAAAAGGCATTGTAAAGCTAGAACTGTTGAGGAATAGGATGATAACAAGAATTAAATTAGTTTTTGCGACATTTTTATTACAGTTCTTATGACACCTACTGGTAAGGAAGAAAAAGCTCAATCCAATTTTGGACTGAGCCGATTTTTTGGCGTAGTTACTGTCAATATTGATATAGTAACTACACTTTTATTATTAGTTTGTTGGGGAATGTTATATTTATTTGGTGGTGTTAATTATACTGTCATTTTTTATATTAGATTTAAATCTCCAAGCAATTGGAAAATTAATATGTATTTGAAGAGTCTTGCAGGAGTTCCAGCTATGGCACTAGAATATGCTATGAAGCAAAATGGAATCATTCCAAAGACAGATGCAAATATGGTTACAAATATAGATTTTGCAGCTACTGCAGGAGCATTTAAAGGTGGTACTGGAGATTACGTTGCTTTATTTGAGCCAACAGCTTCAGTTCTTGAAAAAGAAGGAACAGGTCATATACTTGCTTCTGTAGGTGAAGAATCAGGTGTCATACCATATACTTGTTTCTTTGCTACAAATTCATATATGAAAGAAAATCCAGAAGTAATACAGAAATTCACAAATGCTATTTATAAAGGCCAACAATGGTATTTTTCTCATTCAAGTGAAGAAATAGCAGATAAAATAATTGACTATTTCCCTGGTACTGATAAAGATACAATAGTTACAGTTATAGATAATTATAAGAAAATCGATGCTTTGGCTCATAATCCAGTAATTAAAGAAGAAGATTTAAATAGATTAATGGATATTATTATTGAATATGACAGCAGTTTAATTCCACAAAAACCAGCATTTAACGCTATTGTTGATAACTCTTATGCAGAAAAAGCTATAAAATAGTGTAAACAAAAAGATGATAAGGTGGTGGAATTATATATGACATTATTAAAAATATCCAATATATCAATGAATTATCATACAGTTCAAGGTGAAACAAAAGCATTGGATAATGTTAATTTTGATGTTGAATTTGGTCAGTTTATTTCCATTTTAGGACCTTCTGGATGTGGGAAGTCCACACTTCTTAATATAATAAGTGGTCTTTTAAATCCAACAAGTGGTGGAGCTTTATATAAAGGAGAAGATATAAAAAAACATCTGGATAAGATTGGATATATGTTTCAAAAAGATCACTTATTCGAATGGAATACAGTTTGGGATAACGTAATTCTAGGATTAAAAATAAAAAATAAGCTTAACGATGAATCTATTGATAGAGTAAATAAACTTTTAGAGACTTATGGACTTAGTAAGTTTAAAAATCATCATCCAAGTCAATTATCAGGGGGAATGCGTCAAAGGGTTGCACTTATTAGAACTTTAGCTCTTAATCCAGAGATATTGTTTTTAGATGAACCATTCTCAGCATTAGATTATCAATCAAGACTTTTAGTATGTGATGATGTATACAAGATAATTAAAAATGAAAATAAAACAGCAATTATGGTTACTCATGATATAAGTGAAGCTATTTCAATTTCAGACAAGGTAGTTGTTTTAACTAAGAGGCCATCAAGTGTAAAAATAGAAGAAGATATAGAATTTTTAAAGGATAATTTAACTCCTTTTGAAAGACGTAAGGAGCCAGAATTTAGAGAGTATTTCAATAAGTTATGGAAGGAGTTAGATGAGTGCAATGAATAAGGCAGAAGAAAAGAATATTAGTAAAGAGCATGAGATATATCTAAAAAGCGTTAAAGCTAGTAAGAGAAAAATAATAATAAGCAGAATTCTTATTCTTGTGATCTTTATAGGCTTGTGGCAAATTGCAGCTGATTTAAAATGGATAGATCCATTTTTAACATCTAGTCCTAGCAGAGTTATAAAATCGTTCATATCGTTATATGAAGATGGAAACTTATTAAATCATATATTGGTAACATGTTATGAGACAATAATAGGATTTACGCTAGGAACTGTATTAGGTGGAATAATTGCAGTTATATTATGGTGGTGTCCATTTGTATCAAAAATATTAGATCCATATTTAGTAGTATTAAATGCGCTTCCTAAAGTAGCATTAGCTCCAATTATAATATTTTGGATAGGTAATGGAAAACCAGCAATAATTGTAATAACATTATTGATTTCCATTGTAACTACAATAATCAGCATATTAACAGGATTTAATGAAATAGAGGATGAAAAAATCATGCTGATGAAGACCTTTGGCGCATCAAAAATCCAAATGCTTAAGTTTTTAGTTTTTCCATATTCAATTCCTGTTTTTATATCTGCATTAAAAATAAATGTGGGATTATCTTGGGTTGGTGTAATTATGGGAGAATTCTTAGTTGCTAAAGAAGGCTTAGGATTCTTAATAATATATGGAGGACAGGTCGCACAGCTTGACATGGTAATGATGAGTATTGTTATTTTATCAATTGTTGCTTTTTTAATGTATGAAATAGTAGCTGTGGTACAGAAAAAATTAGTTAATGAAAATAATAATTGATATAAAAAGATGCTTCAAGAAACAATATCTTGAAGCATCTTTTTATACATTACTATTTCAATCGAGTTAAGACACTAAGAGCACGATTTAGTGTATGTATACATTATACTAAGGATATTAAATTTATTGTATAGATTATTGAGAAATACTAAGCATATTAGTTTTGAGAAATATTATCTTAAATAAATGAAGTTTTATGTATATAAATATTAATTTATTTAAGATCAGATTAGGTTTATATTTAAATCACAGGAAAAACATTTAAAAATTGCATTTAATTACTATAAATATAAGTTATTAATATATTATATATGATTTTATCTACATATAAGCTAAATCAATAATTTACTTATTAATTAAATAGTGTTAAATTGTATAGTATATAACTTGGTAATTGGGATAAAGGAATCTTGAGGAATAATTGAAAGGGGCAGAAAGATGGAGCTTTTTAGAGAAACATTGATTATTCTTGGAATTTACTTAATAGGTGAATTTATATCATCAATATTAAATTTACCTGTACCGGGGAATATATTGGGAATGCTTATATTATTCATATTGCTATGTAGAAAAATTTTGAAGATTAAAAATATTGAAATTGAATCAGAGTGTTTATTAAGTCATTTATTGCTATTTTTTATTCCAGTAGGAGTTGGACTTATGCCTTCAATGGATATAATAAAATCTACATGCATTCAAATATTTATTGTATATGTTATAACAACAATGGTAATAATGGGTGGGATTGGTACAATTATTCGATTTATATCAAGCAAGAAAAAAATAGAAATGAATGAAGGTGAAGATATCGGAAGTAATACCAGGTAATTTACTATTTTCATTAGTATTCACTAGCTTCTTCTGAAATAGGAATATATAGGGAGAGAAAAACTAAACTCAATTAAAGTCTTATAATTTGGAAAAGTTCAAGGTGGAATAAGCATACTTTCTATTGGAATTGCTGGAATTATGAATGTGATACTTACTCTATTATTATTGAATTTATTTAATGATATATTTTGATTAGAAATGATATACATATAAAACTATATAGTTTATTAAAATATAAATCAATTATAAATCAGTTAAGATATTCTAGAATATTATTTTAGAGTATCTTATTTTTTTTATATTGTGATTTTAACATTTGTAATTTCACGTACTTATAAGTGTTTATTTTAAAAAATTTTATATAAAATATTGATATTTGATGCAAACTATAGAAGATTAATATTTGAAATCTGTGATAATATATCATCTATGAATAATGATAACATTAATTTTAGAATGTATAGGAGGAAATAATGAAAAAGTTAAAAGAATACGCAATTATAACATTAGGTATAGCAATAGTAGTAATATCATTACAATTTTTCTTTTTCCCAAATGAAATAGCGTCTGGAGGAATATCTGGATTAGCTCTTGTAATAAATAAATTACTTGGAATTAAGACAGGAATAGTAATGAACATATGTAATGTTGTGCTATTTGCATTAGCATTTATGTTTCTTGGTAAAAGCTTTGGTATAAAAAGTTTATATGCAGCTTTTGGATTATCAATATCATTATCAGTAATTGAAAGAAATTTTGATGTAGTACCCTTTACAGATAATTTAATACTTGCATCTATATTTGGAAGTGCATTATTAGCCTTAGGAACAGCAATTATGCTTACCCAGAATGCAACTACAGGTGGAACAAGTATAACAGCTAAACTTATTAGCAAGTATTTTAATATAGATTTTGGAAAAGGTCTTTTAATATCAGATTCTATTGTAATTATTTTAGCTATGTTTACTTTTGGAACAGAGCTTGCATTATTTGGATTATTAAGTGTTTATTTAACAAGTACTTTAATTGATAAGTTTATAGATGGTATTAATGTATCTAAACAGGTAATGGTATTTACTAAAAAAGAAAAAGTGGTTTCGGATTATATAATAAAGGAAATACATAGAGGATGTACAGTCTTTCATGGAAAGGGTGGATATACAGGACAGGATAACTGCGTTATATTAACTATATTGACAAGAAGTCAATTTATAAAATTAAAACAGTTTATAAAAGAAAATGATAGCAGTGCATTCATTACTGTAAGCGAGACAAGTGAAGTGCTTGGAGAAGGATTTAAGAGCTTAAAAGGTTAAAAAATAATATTTAATAAGATTAAAGTTAAAAAATCACTAGAAAGATGATTAATTTCTAGTGATTTTTATATTATTTTCTTTTTTTATTAGATGTTTTTTTCTTTCCAGAAGAAGATTTATTTTTGATTTTTGATTTTTTATTCTTTTCTTCTAAGCTTTTACGTTTTAAAGTTTTTTTCTTCATTACTGAAAAACCAAAAGAACCAATAGCCTTTTTACTTAATGGAAAGTATTCACCATGGCAATAAGATATCAGGTTAGCATTTTCAAAGTGAATTTTACCATTTTCATCAAATAAATCTTCATTAACATGAGATGATACAACTTCAGCTATAAACATATCATGCGTACCAAGAGGTATTATATTTTTTACTTTACATTCAATATTTACAGGACATTCATTAATATAAGGGGCTGAAACAAATGTACTTTCACTTAGTGTAAAATTCATGTCATCTATTTTATCAAATTTTCTTCCGGGCTTTACACCACAGTAATCAACAGCTTTTACTAAATCAGAACTAGGCATATTAATTACAAAGTCCATAGACTCTTTTATATATTCGTATGATAATCTTTCAGGTCTTATTGAAATATAAAGCATAGGAGGTTTTGTATTAATTGTACCAGTCCATCCAACGGTAAAAACATTATTTTTACCTTCTTTATTTCTTGATGTAACTAAAACAACTGGGACTGGATTTAAGATTACACTTCCTTTAAGTTCCGTTTTACTCATTATTATCTTCTTCTTCCTCTTCTATAGCTAGATCTTCTATTTCTTCTATTAAAAGATAAGCTTTTAAGCATAAATATTAATGAAATTATTATTATTATTCCAACAAGTGTTCCAATATATAATAATAAATTATCTTTAAGAATAGTTCCTAATGAAATTTCAACAGTACCAGCAACATTTTCACTATGATTTCTTGTAGTATAAGTTAATTGAACATCTTTATTAAATATAAGATTCCAAGCGCTAGCGTTACTGCTAGAATAATTTATTTTTGATTCAGCATCATTTATAGCATTTTTATAATATGTAACATCTTGTGCTAATTTGATAGGAACATTAACAGTTTTCTTTGGACCAAAGAATCCAAATGATTTATATTCAACAGAAGCAGTTCCAACTTCTTCACCACTTGATTTATAAACTTCTTTTTGAACATCATAGCTATAATTCATAATAGCATCCATATCATTGAATTTAGTTGGATCTTCATTATCAACTTGAGTACTTTTTAAAACTACACCAACGATTTTTCTTCCATCTCTTTCATAAACAGTAGCTAAGCATCCACCAGCAAGGCTAGTGTATCCAGTTTTTCCACCTATATTACCATTTTTGCCTAGAGTTAAATTTCTATTTTCAAGCATAACTTTAGAACCATTAATATATATAGATGCTTCTGGTAATTCCATAACGCTTCTTTCCCATTCATTACCAAAGGCTGCTTTTGTTATTAAAGAAAGATCATATGCAGTAGTATAGTGATTATCATCATGTAATCCATTAGGTGTTACGAAATTACTGTTGTTTGCACCAAGTTCTTTAGCTTTGGCATTCATCATTTCTGCAAACTTTGTTGAATCTCCAGCAACGTTATCAGATATAACATAAGCAGTATCATTTCCAGAGAAGAGTAATAAACCTTTCATTATATCGTCAGCTGAAATCTTATCACCAACTTTTATTGATCCACCCATAAAACTGTGATCTAAAGAATATGCAGGCTGAGCTTTTGCAGCTTCTGTATAAACTAACTGATCGCTCTTTTGTTTATTTTCAGCTAATAGTAAGCCGGTTAATAATTTAGTTGTACTTGCTGGATAATGCTGAGCATCAGCCTCTTTAGAATAAATTATTTCTCCAGTTTCTAAGTCCATAGTTATAGCTGATTGTGCTACTATACTGGGTTCAGCTTCGGCAGCAGAAGCGCTAGTGTTAAGGTTAAAAGTGCCAAAAGAACTAAATAATGAAACTGAAAGAGTTAATACAAGGGTTTTTAAAATAAAGTTTTTTTTCAAGTCAATCTCTCCACTTCTATTTATAAATTAAGTATTTTTAGTATAACATATTTGAATTGTCAATGAACGATGAAGTATGATTTATTATAGAAAAAGTTTAAAACACCCAGTTTAAAGAAATGCAGAATAATCTTTACATTTAATTAAAAACTGAAAAAGCATAATTGATAATTACCATGTATAACTTTTACATAAATAAAAATATAAATAATATTTTTATTTATCAGTTTTAAGTCTTTCCTTTATAACAGATTTTGCTTTTAATTCAAGTTCATCATCTAAAAGATCTAATTTTACATCAGTACCATATTTATTTTGAAGAGCTAATAATAATAATCTATCAGCAAATTCGGGATTTTTTGATAAGAAAGAACCATGAAAATATGAACCAAAAGTATTTTTGTATATACATCCTTCATATCCATCTTGACCATTATTTCCATAGCCATGAATGCATTTTCCAAGAGGAGTATGATCATTTATATATGTTCTTCCAGAATGATTTTCAAACCCAACATAAGTTTCATCAAAAGATTCATTGTATATTTCTGTATTACCAATAAATCTAGTATCTCCCCCCTCAGTATAAATATTTAATATACCAAGTCCGTTTATTTTTTCACCATTTGGAGCTGTGTAGTATTTTCCAAGTAGTTGATATCCACCGCAAATTGCAAGAAATACTTTACCATCTTCTATATATTCTTTAATATCATCTTTTTTTATTGTATTTAAATCATTTGAAACAATAGACTGCTCATAATCTTGGCCACCACCAAAGAAAATAATGTCTATATTGTCTTTATCTAAAGTATCATTTAAAGAAGAGTTTACTATATTAACATCTATGCCACGAAGTGATGCTCTATGTTTTAAAATAAGTACATTTCCTACATCGCCGTATACATTTAGTAAATCAGGGTATAAATGACAAATTGTTAATTCCATTTTATATGCCTCCTTCGTTTACCACAACTTTTTAATATAACCTTTTGAATGTAGGTATTTTCGATAGTTTATCATGGCCGTATAAGTTGCAAGGATATATATTTTATTTGAAGAAGAAGTTTTAATTTTTTCAGTTAAGGCTTCATAATCTTCTTGTAAAATAAATTTGTCAGGATCTAATCCACAAACTTTTAATCTAACAGCCATATCGTACATTCTAAGCCCAGAAACAAAAATATCTTCTATTGGGAGAGTAGAGATTTTTTCGAAATCAACATCCCATATCCAAGAAACATCACGTCCATCTGCATAATTATCATTAAGCATAAATACTGCAGAGAATGGATCTTTATTAAGTGATAAAGTATCTAAAGCTTGATTATACCCAGCTGGATTTTTAACTAAAATTATTTTTAAATCTTTATTATCTATTTTTATCTCTTCTTGTCTACCAAAGCTTGACTCTTGACTTTGAAGAGAAGTTTTTATTACAGAATCATCAATATTAAGTTCTTTAGCTACTGAAAAAGCAGTTAAAGCATTATAAATATTATAAGCTCCAGATTGACTTATGAAGACCTCAGTATTATTAATTAAAACAGAGGAATTGTCTGGATTTAAATCAAATATTTTATTTACAGCATAATTTAAATTTGGTCTTTTATAATCACATTCTGGACAGTAAAAATCACCTAAATGATTATAAGTTACAAAATTATATTTGTATGGTGCTTTACAGAATTTACAGAACTTTGCATCAGCATTAATCTCAAGAGTAGTATTTTCGTTTATTGGAACATTAAATCCATAATACATAGAAGGATTATTTAAATTCAATTTTCCAAGTAAAGATTCATCACCATTTAAAATTAATTTAGAAGATGGAGCATTACGAACACCTTCTAGAATTTTATTTAGAGTTGTGTAAACTTCACCATATCTATCTAATTGATCCCTAAAAAGGTTAGTTACAGTTATTATTTCAGGTGTTATATGCTCAGTAATGAATTTAACATTTGCTTCATCAACTTCAATTACAGCATAAGCATTTTCTCTTTTCTTAAAAAAAGAGAAATTTGAAATGAAACAAGCTACTATGCCTGTATATAAATTAGCACCAGTATTATTTGTAATAACATCAAATTTATTTTCATTTAATATATTATAAATCATGCTAGTAGTTGTTGTTTTACCATTAGTTCCAGTAACTAAGATAACTTTATATCCTTTGCAAACAGTTTTTAATACATTTTTATCAATTTTTAAAGCAATTTTTCCCGGGAAATTAGTTCCGCCTTTAAAAAGATGCTTTGAAAGGTATGCAGCAGTTTTTGCTAGAATTATACTTAATATAGATTTTATATTAATTGTACTCACCACCCAATTAACTTTATTTTAGATTATTAACCAATGAATATATTATTAATCAATAACACTAAGATATTTTATTACAATAAGGTATATTAAATCAATATAAAAATATCTTATCTTCAATAATAATAAAATAAAGTTTTTATATAAATAATTAAAATAAGTATAGCATAGAAAATGAAATTTAAAAAAGTATTTTGAATATTAATAAAACTGAGATATAATATAAAGGAAATAAATGTAATTATTTTAAGCAAAATATAAATTTATATGAAAAATCTACTTATAGACAGGCTTTACGCAATTGTCTTATTAGGAAATATGTCCTATAATTAAAAGTGATAAAGAATTTTACGAGGTGTTATTGATGTATAAAATATCGGTTGATATAAATGGGATGACTTATAATCTAAAAGGGGATAAAGATGAAAAGTATTTATTTGGAGTTGCAAATTTTGTAGATAATAAAATAAAAGAAATAGCAAATAAAAAAACAGGATTAAGTTTACTTGATTCAACAGTTTTGGCAGCCGTAAATATAACAGATGAACTTTTTGAATGTGGGTATGAATTAGAAAACATTGAGAAAAATCAAAAAAATGTTTCAGAAGAAAATTCAATATTAAAAAGTAAATTAGACAAACTTAAAGAAAGTTTTGAACAACTTTCAAAGGAAAAAAGTGATATAGAAATTGAATTTTCCAATAAGGAAAAGGAATTAAAAGAAAGATATAAGAATGAAGAATCTTACTATACTGCATTAGAAAATGATTTAGAAGCAGCAAAGAAACAAATAGAAGATTTAGATAAAAAATTATCAGAAGCAACTGTTGAAAAAGAACAAGCGCTAAATACAAATGCAGATTTATTAGAAGAAATAGAAAAGCTTAAGTCTAATCATAGCTATATTAATCAATCATTAAATAATGAGCTTAGTAGTGTAAAAGAAGAATTTGATAAATATAAAGAATCAGAAGAAAATATTAAAAATGGATATAAAGAAAAAGAAGAAAAGCTAACTAATGATTTAAATAATGCTAATGAAAAAATAAAGAATTTAATTAATAGTTTAACAAATTTAACTTCAGAAAAAGAAGAAGCTGTAAATTCTTTAGAAAAATTGAAAGTGACTTTGGAAGAAGAAATTATTTCTAAAGAAAAATTATCTAAAGATTTCGAAGAATGTAACAAGAATTTAGATCATATTAAAGGATTACATGCGGAAACTTCAAATAAGCTTACACAAGCTAATAATAATATAAAAGCAGAAATAAATGAAAAAATTGAAACAATAAAAATGCTTGATTCAGAAAAGGAATTAAACAATAAATTATCTAAAGAAATTGATCAATTAAAAATTACAGAAAGCAATTTAAATAATGATTTGAAATCAGAAAAAGAAAAGGCAGCAAAACTAATAGAAAAATTAGAAAATAATAAGGTTGAAATATCTGATTTAAATGAGAAAATAGATGAACTAAATGAATTATTTAATGAGTGCGATAATGAGCTTTTAGATTATAAGAAGCAATTAGAAAATGAAAAAAATATAAATAATGAAGTAAACGGTAAATTAAATAAAGCCAATGAAGAGAAAATTGAACTTGAAAGTTTAATACAAAAATTAAATAATGAGAAAAATGAATTAAATAATAAGTTGGAAGAAACTTTATTAATTACTGAAGAATTAAAAGAAGAAATATCTAAATTAGAAGATGATAAGAATACTTTAAATATTGAGCTTGATAATATGAGAGATACAAACGATGAGTTATCAAAAGAAATAGAAAAAAGTGATAGAGATATTGAAGTTCTTCAAGAAGAATTAGAACTTACTAAAAATAGTAATTCTAATTTAAAAACAGAATTAAATGATTCTTTGAGAGAAAATGAAAAAATAACTCAAGAATTAAATGATAAAGTAAAAGCCAAAGATAATGAAATATTACGATTAGAGACTGAGCTTGAAGAAAAGAATAATAGTTTAGTTCAAATTGAAGAAGAAATAAAAACTAAGGAATATGATTTTAGAAGATTAAAAGAGGAGCTTGCAAGTAAAGAACGTGCAATAACAAGATATGAAAAAGAAATGAGCGATAAAGAAGATATATTCTTAAGACTATCAAATACAATTGATACAAAAGAAGCTCAATTAAAAAATCTTAAAGAAGAATTAGATGAAAAAAGAACTAAAATCAATTCTATAGAAATTGAGATGGAAAAGATATCAAAGGAAAATCAAAAAATGCATGAAGAGTCAAAGCATTATGAAAGTAAATATTTTGAACTTCAAGCAAAAGTAATTGATGCACAAATTGAAGTTGCAAAAGTTAAAAAAGAGCAAATAGGGCCAATAGCTAAAAAGAGATAATATAAAAGAAGAGAGCCGGTAGAAAAATTCTGCCGACTTTTTTCTTTTATAAAAATTATGCTACATAGAATTTGAATAAATAATAATTGTTATTTGCATTTTTTTGAATTTAGTATATTATTAAGGATGATAAACTTAAGAATAAGTTTGTAAAAGCATATTGTGGAGGAAATGAAGTTTAATATGGAAAAAATAGAATTACTTGCTCCAGCAGGAAGCATGGAGAGTTTAGTTGCTGCAATAAATAATGGAGCAGATGCAATTTATTTAGGTGGAAGCAAATTTTCTGCAAGAGCATATGCTTCAAATTTTGATAATGAACAAATGGTTAAAGCTGTGGATTATGCTCATAGCTATAATGTAAAAATATATGTTACAATGAATACTCTTTTAAAGCAGAATGAATTAAAGGAAGCTATTAAATATGTTGGATATCTTTATGAAATAGGTGTTGATGCACTTATAATTCAAGATACTGGGCTTATAAATTCATGTAAAAAGATTTATCCAGACCTTGAATTACATGCATCAACTCAGATGACAATACATAATGGTGAAGGGGCGTTATATTTTAATGAAAAAGGCCTTCACAGAATAGTATTATCAAGAGAGCTTTCTTTAGATGAAATTAAATATATTTCAAAGGATCTTGGAATTGAAACAGAAATATTTGTACATGGTGCATTATGTGTATGTTACTCTGGTCAATGTCTTATGAGTTCAATGATTGGTGGAAGAAGTGGAAATAGAGGAAGGTGTGCTCAAAGCTGTAGAATGCAGTATACACTTCAAGGTGAGACATCAGGAGAAAGAAAGGGATATCTTTTAAGTCCTAAAGATACATGTTTGATTGAAGACATTGATGGAATTGTCAAAAGCGGAACATCATCTTTAAAGGTTGAAGGACGTATGAAAAAGCCAGAATATGTAGCTGGCGTTACTAGAAATTATAGAAAAGCTATAGATAAGGTGTTAAATCATACTGATTTTAATTTGGCTAACGGTAAAAAAGAATTAGCAAAATTATTTAACAGGCAGGGATTTGCAAAGGCATATTTATATAAAAACACAGGAAAAGATATGATGAGTTTTGAATATGCTAAAAATACTGGAGTATTTATAGGTAAGGTTTTAGATAAAGGTGAAGTTATATTAGAAGAAGATGTTGCACTTGGTGATGGAATAAGATTTAATGATGATGGATTTACTTTAAGCAAAATTCTTCTTAATGGAAAAGAAGTTAAGGAAGCAAATGTAGGAGATAAAGTTAAGTTATTCCCAAACAATGGTTATAAAAAAGGATATAGATTATTTAAAATGTCAGATAAGAAATTATTTGACGAGTTAAAAGATTATACAAAACCATATTTAAGAAAGATTTTGTTAAATGGAGAGGTCGAATTTAAAGTAAATGCACCTCTTATTTTAAAAACAAAGTTTAATAACAAGGAATATAAGGTTTATGGTGATATAGTTGAAATTGCAGAAAATAAACCATTAACGCGTGAAAGAATAGAAGAATCACTTAAAAAATCTGGTGAAATACCTTATAAGTTTAATAAAATAATGTTTGATGAATTTGATGATGGGTTTATAAGAATTGCATCATTAAATAACTTAAGAAGAGAATTATTTGAACAAATATTAAAAGATAACACAACAAAATATAGAAGAAAAAGAGTTCAAAAAGAATATACAGTAAATTCAAGAAAAAATAATAAAGATTTAGGATATATCTTCAGCTGTATTACTAAAGATCAACTAAAAGCATTAGTAGAAGATGAAAAAGTAGAAAATATAGCAGTTAACTTATCTTTCAGCAGACAAAAAGATGCTTTAAGGAAGGATGATATAATTACAATCACGAACAAAAACATTTATATAAAAGTACCTAGTATTATAAAGCAGGATTTTAATAGTGTTGTTAAGGTTATAGATGAACTTCTTCCATACATAAAGGGAATTATTACATGTAACGCTGGAATAATAAGAAAGTATAAAGATAAGCTATTTATTATAGGGGATTATAAACTTAATATATATAATAAAGAAGGTGCTGAATTTTATAGCGAAGATATTGATATTCCATTCTTAAGTATTGAATTAAACAGAAAAGAATTAAAAGAAACAATGAAGGATTTAAATGTTAATGTTGGAGTAAACATATATGGAAAAACAGAACTTATGGTAAGTGAGTATTGTCCAATTGGAAGTACATTTGGTAATAAGACAGGAAAAAAAGCATGTAGCGGTCCATGTATGAAAGATAACTTTACATTAATCGATAGAATGAATGAAAGATTTAGGGTTCTTTGTGAAAATACATGTAGAACACATATATTAAATTCACTTCCTATTAATTTAATTGAAGAAGCTCCCGAATTAAAGAGCTTTGGAATAAATAACTTTGGAGTTGATTTTAAAGATGAATCTTATGAAGAAGTTAGAGAGGTGTTAAACCAAATTGAATTTAGTAAGAAAAATGAAGATAGAGTTTATACTAAAGGACATTATAAACGTGGAGTAGAATAATATGACATGAAAACTGCAAGCATAATAGCAAGTATATTATATTTTCCTATGTTGATATTTTCGGGCGTAACTCTCCCTTATGAAGTAATGCCAAAATTATTACAAAAAGTTGCTGATATTTTGCCTTTAACCCAAGGTATAAAGTTGTTAAAAGCTACATCTTTAGGATTACCAGTTAATGATGTTATATTTACAATTACAGTAATGGCGGTAATTGCAGTTATTTGTATCACTATTTATATTAGGTTTTTTAGATGGGAATAAAATATAGAATTTCTCATGTGGTAAATAAAAAAATTAACTAGTATTTTTATAATTTATAAAATGAGTTCTCCTAATTAGGAGAACTCATTTTTAATTAATAACTATACAAGCATAGTATTTTAATTAAGCTTCAAAATTTTTAATACGTATTTGCATATTGTTTTTAACTTTTAATTTTAACAAATCATTATTTTCATTACTATAAATATAGTTAGTTTCATATAGTTTTTTTACAGTACTTCTTGTAAGATCTAAATTATCACTGAGAAGTTTATCAACTCTAAGATTTGTTGGAAACTTGGAAATAATATTTATAATAATTTCGTCTGAATCACAATAATTTGTTTCAATTTCTTTTTTTTCAACAGAATATGTTATGTCATCAAAGATTGCTTCAGCTTTATTTTTACTATAAAAATCGAGATTAAAGCTGTATTCCTTTGCTAAATCTTCATCGTTGGAAAGAAATTTCTCATACTCATATCTAGAAATATCAATTGGCTTAATTCGTTTGTATATGGTCATATTATAAGTTGACTTACATTTATCGCATTGGTAAATAAGCCAAACATCGAGATTGCTTTTGTTTGCATTTACTCTGAATTTTTTTGTGTTTATATAGTTTGTTTTTTTGCCACATTTAGGGCATATTCTTCTTATAGTTGGCAGAGTTTTGGGAATTAACTCCCATTCATATTCTTTTAAATAGCTCATTTTGCTCCTCCAAATTAAATCTAAATTTTTAGGATAAGCAAAGGCTATTGTATTAAATTTATGATAATGCAATAGCTTTTGCTATGCATTCATAAAAGGTAGTTTCATAAATAAATCCTCCAATCATAAATAATATATTGATATTTTATTATTTAATGAATAAAGATTAAACCTCGAAGTTATTTATGAAATAAGAATAATATTTTTATATAACAAAAGAGTGTCCAATTAGTAGACACTCTTTTGTTATATAAAATAAAATTAAATACTAAATTTATATATGATAAAGATATGTTCAGTAAGGATTGTACTAATTTTTAAACAACCATTAATTATCTATATCAGAAAAGGTTTCTTTATCTTTTTCAGTTATTTCTCTTAAAACTCTGCAGGGATTGCCAACTGCAACTACATTTTCAGGGATGCTTTTTGTAACTATACTTCCAGCACCAACAACAGAATTCTTTCCAATTGTTACTCCAGGAAGAATGATAACACCTGAACCAATCCATACATTATCTTCAATTTTAACTGGTATAGAAAATTGTGCTCCGTCTTTTCTTTGAGAAGGATGTATAGGATGTCCAGTTACAGAGATAGTTACATTTGGAGCTATCATAACATTATTTCCTATATAGACTTCTATATCATCAACAATAACTAAATTAAAATTAGCATAGAAGTAGTCACCAATATGTATATTACTGCCATATGCAACATGCAATGGTGTCTCAATAAAAGGCTCCTTTCCAACACTTCCAAAAAGTTTTTTTAATATTTCACCACGTTTCTTTTGCTCGCTAGGGCGTGTGTTATTATAATCATATATAAGTTCTTTTCCTCTTAAACGTTCATCTGGTAACCCCTCATACATATCTGTATAAAGCATTCCTTTTCTCATTTTTTCTCTAATATTCATAATATAATCTCCTGTATAATATAGTAATTAGTTTTAATTACATTATACAGCAAATTTTATTAAACGTTAACATAATTTATAAAAGTAAATATACCCCAACTCTCTTATTATATCATAAATAAAAATTGAAAAATAGACTATATTTTCCCACAAGATAGAGATATAATTTAATCAATAAAAACAATATTCAAAATTTTCAGAATTAATTTAGGAGATGATTCCAATGCAAAGGTTAGTTGAAACTAAGATTTAAAACATGGTAAGGAGTGAGAGCAAAATTTATTTAAGAACATAATTTTGATTAGGCGACAAAATATAGGGAGATGATTCCAATGCAAAGGTTAGTTGAAACTAAGATTTAAAACGTAGTAAGGAGTGAGAGCAAAATTTATTTAAGAACATGATTTTGATTAGGTGATAAAATATAAGGAGATGATTCCAATGCAAAGGTTAGTTGAAATTAAGATTTAGAACATAGTAAGGAGGTGAAACCAATGTTTATTTAAGCTTAAACAATAAAGCATGAATTACCATAATTGATGCAACGATTATAGAGTTTGAAAGAGATATTTGAGTGATCTATAAAGTTTAAGTGAAAAAGCATTTGCATTAAGGTTGAAAAGAAATTTTAGAAATAAATTTATAAAGGAGATGGTTAAGATTCAGTTTATAAATGAAATTAAGCTTTGACTTATTAGGTTAAGAGGTGATGTGAAGTAGAGCGTGAATAGTAAAAAGAGGTGTGTAACAATTATTAAAAAATTTAATAATAAGATATTATAATGGCTGATTATGAAAAGGAAAAATCATAATCAGCTATTATTTTTTCTAGTTATTTATAATATATATAGAATGTATTTTTGATTGTTATTGTATTAAATTAAGAAGTTAATATAATAACAAACTTATTTCTGAAATAAGAATTAGACATTGACCAAATGATTAAATTATTGCAATTTTTTGAAATTAGTATATTATTAAAAATGATAAATATTTTAACGAGTATGATGAGGTTTTTTATGAATGAGAGAAGTCTAAAAGTTTTAGAATTTGATAAAGTAAAAGAATTAATAAAGAAATATACACGTACATCAGGTGGAAAAGAAAAGGTTGATAGCCTTGTACCTTATGAAACCTTATATGAAATTAACAATAAATTAGAGGAAACTAATGAGGCATTAGAGGTATTAATAACAAAGGGAAATCCACCTCTTGAAGGCCTTTATGATATAAATGAAGCAATAGAAAGAGCTAAAAAAGGAGGAACTCTTCTTCCAGAATCTCTTCTTAAAATTGGGAATATGCTTAGAAGTGCAAGGCTTATGAAAGAATTTTTTAAGAGAGAAGAAGAAGAAAGAGCATTTCCAAGACTTGAAGATTTAGCTTATATTCTAGAGCCAGTTAAAAATTTAGAAAGTGATATTGAAAGATGTATTGTTTCTGAAGAAGAAATAAGTGATAAAGCTAGCCAAACATTATATGGAATAAGAAGAAGTATTAAAGAGAAGAACTCATCTGTCAGAGAAAAAGTAAATTCTATAATGAAAAGTAACTCAAAGTATTTACAAGATACCTTATATACAATGAGAGGAGACAGATACGTTCTCCCTGTAAAAGCTGAGTATAAGGGCGCAGTGCCTGGACTTGTACATGACCAGAGTTCAACAGGTGCAACGCTTTATATTGAGCCTATGAGCCTTGTAAATTTAAATAATGAAATAAGAGAGCTTAAATTAAAAGAAAAAGCTGAAATAGAAAGAATACTTTCAGAACTTTCATTAAAGGTTAAAGAAAATGCATCAGTTTGCAAAAGTAATATAGATACACTCATTGAATTTGATTTTATATTTGCAAAAGGAAGATATGCATCACAGCTTAATGCAATAAAACCAGTAATAAGAGAAGATGGTATATTTAATATATTGGCTGCAAGACATCCTCTTATTGAAGCTGACAAAGTAGTTCCTTCTGATGTTCATTTAGGTGATGAATTTCAAGTACTTATGATAACAGGTCCTAATACTGGTGGTAAGACTGTTACAATAAAAACAGTAGGGCTTTTACATGTAATGGCACTAAGTGGACTTTTAATACCCGCAAAGGATAACTCTGAGGTTGCATTTTTCAAAGAAGTATTTGCTGAAATTGGGGATGAACAAAGCATAGAACAAAGTCTTTCTACTTTCTCATCTCATATGACAAATATAATACGTGTTATGGAAAAGGCGGATAAAGATTCACTTGTTATATTTGATGAAATTGGTTCAGGAACAGATCCAAGTGAAGGTTCAGCATTAGCAATGTCAATAATTGAGACATTAAGAAGCAGAGGAAGCAAAATTATTGCAACTACTCACTATAGTGATTTGAAAGCTTATGCATTAAGAACAGAAGGTGTTGAAAATGCATCAGTTGAATTTGATATAAAAACTTTAAGACCAACATATAGGCTTCTTATAGGTGTTCCAGGTAAATCTAATGCCTTTGAGATTTCAAGGAGATTAGGTCTTAATGATGATATAATAAGTAAAGCTAAGGAATACATGTCAGAAGAAAATCTTCAGTTTGAAGGGCTTATAAGAGAGCTTCAAGAAAAAAGCATTATTGCAAAGAAAGAAGCACGTGATGCACAGCTTATTAGAAAAGAAGCAGAAGAGCTTAAAAAGAAATATGAAGAAAAGCTTGAAAGATTGGAAGAAACACGAGATAAGGCATATATGGATGCAAGACGTGAAGCCAAAGAAATAATATCAAATGCTAAAGATGAAGCCGATGAGATATTAAAAGCCATGAGAGAACTTGAAAAGCTTGGAATCTCAGGTGGCGGAAGAGCAAGACTTGAAGAAGAGCGTAAGAAACTTAAAGAAAGCCTTGAAGCTAAAGAAAAACATATTGGCCATATGAAAGAAAATGAAGGGGAGCCAATAGATAAAATAACTCCGGGAATGGAAGCGTTCCTTCCATCACTTAATCAAAAGGTAATTGTAGTTTCTATGCCTGATAATAAAGGTGAAGTGCAGGTCGAGGCTGGTATTATGAAAATTAATGTTAAAGCTAAAGACTTGAGAAAGACAAAAGAAACTAAAGTTGAAAAAGTTAGAAGAAAAAGAGAAGTAAAATTAAATTTAGCAAAAGTTGAATCAAGAGTTGACTTAAGAGGTTTAGATGCTGAAGAAGCATGTTATAAGGCAGATAAATATTTAGATGATGCTTATAGAGCAAATCTTGGAGAAGTAACCATAGTTCATGGTAAAGGAACAGGCATACTTAGAAAGGCTATAAATGATATGCTTAAGAGACATCCACATGTAAAATCATATAGACTTGGTGTTTACGGTGAAGGTGGAGATGGTGTTACTATGGTTGAATTAAAAGCTTAAGTTAAATATTAAAGAGTATGAGTATTATAATAATTTTATTAATACTCATACTCTTTATTTAATTATTTATACATAGAAATATTATAAATAAAAAGTGATTTTAATATTTATTTATAAAAGAAGTATATTATGCCATATAGATTGTATGGTATAATTTTTACAAAAGTAGTGAGGGTTTCAATATATGAGATAATAAGGAATAAAAACTTATAAAGAGGAGTAGAAATAATGTTTGGATTTAAGAAAAAGAGAGAATTGAGAAATGGAGTAATTGAAAAAACAACATCATATATGATGGCAGTACCAAGAAATATAGAAATTATTAAAAATCCTAATGAAGTAATAGAAAGATTGAAAAATAGCAGTTTATTTGTTGTACAAAATGTAGAGTTTAGACAAAACATAGAAGCTATTATAGAATATGAAGAAGAAGCATATAAAGTAGAAATAATTCCAGAAACATATGAACTTGGTCCAATGTATACAATAAACCATCATTTAAGTGAAGAAAATTACAATATTATCACACAATCAGACTCAGGATTAACTGTTGCAATGACTTTTGGAGAGGATATTCTTAAATCATATCATTTACAATTAAAAATATTATATACAATAGTACCCAATATGGCTGGTGTTATAGATTTTTGTGTTGAAAGAGTATTATCAAGTATATGGGTAAAACTTGCAGTTGAAGCATCTGTCCCACCATCACCAGATTATATTTATACTGTTCAAGCTGTAAGTGGAAAAAACAATGATGTATGGCTTCATACACATGGACTAAATAGATGTGGGGCAATTGAAGTTGAGGTAGTAAATTCAGACACTGAAAATTACAAAAATCATTTTTATATATTGCAAACTCTAGGAAAAAGGATTATATCTGATAATACATTTATTGATGAAGAAGATGCATTTTGGATTGGACGTATGAATAATGGTGATGATATAGTAGCAACTTGGATAGATTATAATGAAGCATTAAAAATGTATAAAAGAGATATGGTTGGTGGATTTAATGATAGAAAAGAAGGTCATAATGAAAATACAGGTATAGTTTATTTGTATTTAAGTGAAGAAGATTTTAAGAATAAAAAATATAGACATGTATCAGAGGTAAATGAATATATTTCAGATAATATGCTTATGATGTACACAAATGAAGAGACTTTAAGAATGAGTGTACTAGCTATGGAGAGAATAGAATATTTTATTGAGGCCATAAAGAATGAACAAATTGAAGGTCTTGTGAAAATCGGACTTGAAGTAGATGAAGAATATAAAAATGACGATGATACTTTTAGAGAACACATTTGGTTTCATATTAAAGAAATAGATGGTTTAAAGGCACAAGCAATTTTGACTCAAGAACCATACTACATAAAAGATTTACATGCAGAAACAGAAATGGAAATTGATTTGAATAATTTAACAGATTGGATATTATATACTCCAAATGGGGAAATAGCACCAGATAGTGTTTACTTATTAGAAGAAGTGTAGAAGTTATTAAATAAATTAAAAAAATTATAGCCATCTAAAAGGGTGGCTATTTTTTATTTAATCTTATATAATAATATATTGTAATTATTTATATTATTAATATATAAAGTTATTAATAATTATTAGATTATGGATTAAAATGTATTATGGAAAGGCGAGGTGATCTTATGTATATAGTAAGTGCATGTTTATGCGGTGTTGATTGTAAATATAATGGAAAAAATAATTTAAATGAAAAATGTTTAAAATTATTTAAAGAAGGAAGAGCAATTTTAGTATGCCCAGAGCAACTAGGAGGATTACCAACGCCTAGAAATCCAGTAGAGCTTCAAGGAACATCTGATAAAATTATAGGAAATAGAGAAGGAAAAGCTATAAGCAGTACTGGAGAAGATTGTACAAATCAATTTATAAAAGGTGCATACGAAACATTAAAAATAGCGCAGACAATTGGTATTGATAAAGCAATCTTAAAAGAAGGAAGTCCTTCTTGTGGATGTAATTTTGTATATGATGGAACATTTTCTGGAAATAAAATTAAAGGAAAAGGAATAACTGCTTATCTTTTAGAAAAAGAGGGCATGACAGTATTTTCAGATGAAGATATTGAAGATAATCATGACAAACTTGTATATTTAGATAAATTTGATAGAGAAAAGGCTAAAAAAAGAAAGCTTTTTAAACAAATTGAAGAGGAAGAAGAATATGTTGAGGAAGAATATTATGATTTAACAGAGGGTCTTTCAGAATCAGGAGAATTGCCATCGTCAGTTGAAAAAAATGTAAAAAGGCTTATGGTCTCTCTTGCTAAAGATTTAATGGGATTTGATAATTTAGAAGAGATATCTGAGGCAACAGGAATTGACGTTGAAGATGTAAAGAAAATGCTTGAAGACACAGATGATGATGAATAAAAAACAAGGGAGGAGAAAAATGAGTGAATTAAATAGAGATGATAGAATAAGAGAGTTGTTTTTAAAGGTTTTTGTGGAAGAGGGAGTTTCAGAAGAAGAATTAAAAGAGGCTATTCTTCAAACGTATATTGATGCAGATTTCAAATGTACTACTTTTGAAGAAATACCAATAAATGAACTGGAAACTGCACTGATTGATTGTTATAGTGCTGGTGGCTTAGAGTTTGAAAATGCTGACGATATATTAGAATATTATGATAAAAAAGAAGTTTAGAATAATTAAGGTTATTAAATAATTTAATATTTTTATATATTAATACTAAAGATAAAAGATATAAGTTACTAAGGAGAAAAAATGGAAAATAGAAATTTAAAAAAAGAGATAAGCTTGTTTATGGCTACTATGCTTGTATGTGGTAATATGATAGGATCTGGTGTATTTATGTTGCCATCAACCTTAGCACAAGTATCAGGACCACTTCCGACACTTATTGCATGGGTACTAACAACAGCAGGATCAATACTTATAGCAATATCATTTGCTAATTTAGGATCAAAATATCCAAGCACAGGTGGTGCATATCAATATACTAAAACTGCATTTGGAGAGTTTACTGGATTTTTAAGTGCATGGCTTTATTGGAATGGTTCATGGATTGGGAATGCTGCAATAGTTGTAGCACTCGCAAGCTACATGTCATCAATTATACCAGCTTTAAATAATCCAATCGTATCAATACTATTTACAAGTGGTGTTCTTTGGGCGATAACATTAATAAACATTTTTGGTGTGAAAAAAGCTGGAAAACTTCAAAGTTTTGCAACAGTATTCAAGATAGGATTTTTTGCAATATTTATAATAGTAGCGTTTGTTAATTTTGATGTGTCAAACTTAATGCCACTTGTACCAGCAGATAAAGGATTATCTACTATTTCTATAGCTGCTACATCAACACTTTGGGCATTTGTCGGATTAGAAAGTGCAACAGTGACTGCAGGAGAGATGAAAGATCCAGAAAGAAATGTTAAAAAGAGTACAATATATGGAATGATAATAGCATCTGTTATTTATATCCTAATAAGTCTTGGAAGTATGGGCGCCATGTCAAATTCAGAATTATCATTAAGTTCAGCACCACTTACAGATATATTAACAATAGCACTTGGAAGTGGAGTGGGGAAAATACTTACAATTGCAGTTGCAGTATGTATTTTAGGAACAACTATAGGATGGATTTTATCAACAGCAAGGGTTTCTTATGCAGCTGGAATTGATGGAGTTTTTCCAAAGTTTTTTGGCAAGATTCATCCTAAATATCAAACACCTGTAAATTCATTAGTTATAGGTTCAGTTTTGGTTAATATATTACTTATAATGAATTTTCAAAAAAGCATGGTATCAACATTTACATTTATAACTCTGCTTGCAACACTATCATTTTTACCAGTTTATTTATTATCAATAGGTGCAGAAATAATGCTTATGTTTAAAGGTGAAGAGGAATTTAATTTAAAAATATTTTTAAAGAAATCTAGCTTAGCACTATTAGCATTTACATATACATTATGGACTATCTATGGATCAGGTGCTGAAACTGTAATGTGGGGATTTATTCTAATGTTAATAGGAATACCATTTTATGTTTATAATCATCATAAAAATACACATGTGTAGGATTTATCTATAAGGGTAGAATACTACAGAATATGACGAGCTGAAAATAAATCGAATATATGATATAATGAAGTTTAAGAATGTACATTCTAGCATTTTAGAATATACATTCTTAAATTATATATAATGTTGTAAATATAGATATACTAGCATACTAAACTTTTAAAGTATTGTATATTTAAATTTAATATTTTAGGAGGAAAAGATGAATAGTTATAATTTGACAAATATAAATCATGAAGATTTTAATAGTTTTTATGAATTAATGAGTGAAGCATTTCCACCAATTGAAAGAAGAAAGTTAGAAAATCAGAAAAAACTTTTAGAAAATGATTTTTATAATATAGTTGGATATAAAGAAAATGATAGAGTAATTGCATTTATAGCTTCATGGGAATTTGAAAACTTCAACTTTATTGAACATTTTGCTGTTGATAATTCTTACAGAGGAAATGGAATTGGAAGCAAGATATTAAAGCAATATCTAAATAAGTACAAGAATAAGCCAGTATTTTTAGAAGTAGAATATCCTGAAGATAATTATTCTAAGAGAAGAATTGAATTCTACAAAAGACTTGGATTTTCATTAAATGATTATGAATATGTACAACCTCCACTAGAAAAAGGAAATGAATTATTACCACTTAAGATAATGAGCTATCCTAAGGAATCTGATAATAAACAATTAAATAGATTTAGGAATAATGTATATAAACATGTATATAAATGTATTGAAGATAATTAATTTTTGTGGATATATTAAAAGAAAGAAAAAACAAGCACTGTTAAAGATTAATTTTTAGTAACAGTGCTTGTTTTTTGTTAAGGTGGGATTTATAAATATAGTAAAATGTATATAATAAAAATATAGGTATTTATAAAACTTATTATGAGAATATGGAGAAATTATATATGAATAGAAAGTTTGATATAGAGAAATTTTTATTAAAATATCCACATGCAAAAAGCATAATAGATGAAAGAAACATAGAAGAAAAAAATCTTATAGAAATCTACAAAGATTATTTAGAGTGTAAATTTTCATATGAAAGTAGAGCTAACTTCATAGCAAATATTTTAAGAGCACAGGAAAAAGTACATACAGTAAAAACAAGAATAAAAGATGAAGAAAGGCTTATTGAAAAAATAATAAGAAAAACAGAAGACAGACAGAATAAGTATGGAAAGGACTTTCAGTTTACAGTAGAAAATTATAAAGAAGAAATAACTGATTTAATAGGAATAAGGGTAATACATATTTTTAAAGAGCAATGGAGAGATATACATGAATTTATAATGAAAACATGGAATGTTGTTGAAATAACTGCCAATGTAAGAGAAGGAGATAACATAAAGGATTTTGAAGATTTGAATATTCAAGTAAAATCAAGAGCCTCAGGATATAGATCTGTCCATTATCTTGTAGAATTCTATCCAACAAATGAAAAAGTTATAGCAGAAATACAGGTAAGAACCATATTTGAAGAAGGTTATGGTGAAATAGATCATACTTTAAGATATTCAAATAATGAGATACCTGAAATATTAAAGTCTAATATACTTCTATTTAATAGAATAATAGGTAGTGCTGATGAAATGGCATCTCTTATTAATACATTAAGTAAGGATTGGAATGAGAAGGAAGTTAATTATAGGAAGATAATTGATGAGCAGAAGCAAGAAATTTCTAGACTTAAGCAATTGGAAAGATAATTTTTTATAAATAACATAATAAAATAATAATTTTTTGCAATTAGTAAATAATTAAAAAATAATAAAGGAAATGGCACTTATTGACAATAAGATGCATTAATGTACAATATATGTATAGAAGTATAAAAATATAAAATTGAAAATGAAAGTGAATTTTAGGGGAGGATTAATTATGAGAAAAACAACTAAATTACTTGCGAGCTTAATAACGGTATTAACATTATTTGCATCAACATCTGTTCAAGCCAATGCAGAGTGGAAATCTGATTCTACAGGTTATTGGTATACTAGCGGAAGTACATATTTAACAGGATGGCATAGCATTGATGGAAACTGGTATTATTTTTATTCAGATGGATATATGGCACATGATTGCTGGATTGAAGGATATTATTTAAATAGCAACGGTGCATGGACAACAAGTGTTCCAGCTCAAATACAAAATACTAGTGTAAATACACCCTCAACTATTGATAATAATGATGTTTCAAGTGGAGTTGTAAAGAATGCATCAGATACAGTTTATGTATCTAGCAAAGGAATATATCATAATACAGCAAATGCTCATGGAATGAAAAATTCAACAGCTATGAGCAGATCAAAAGCACAAGCAGCAGGATATAAAGCATGTGAAGCAAAACATTGCCCATAAAAATAAAAGCTTGTGAAATAATCATTGATGTTTTATTAAAGTATACATTGTATTTACCAGGTAATTTTAATTTATAATTAGGTAAAACACTGCAACAATAGTGACTTTATCTGAGTTCATTATAATAAAAATGAAAAAATAGAAAACACTTGGTAAATTTTTTGAAGAATAGCGTTATTTCTTGGATAGAAGAATTCTTTTATTTTTAGAATGGCTATTTTTCTAAGGATTAAGATTAACATGAGATGTATTTAAATACAGATGCTCCACTTAAGAGAATTGTTAATCCTGATTAAGATTAACATGAGATGTATTTAAATTAAATAATAGGTATTATAATAACAAGGAAGAGGTTGGATTAAGATTAACATGAGATGTATTTAAATGTAAGTGCGTTCCATCTAAACCGAGCGACCACCCTTGATTAAGATTAACATGAGATGTATTTAAATTTTTTAAAATTTATGGCTCCTTGAAAGTCATTGTGATTAAGATTAACATGAGATGTATTTAAATGTACCTAATGGCTTTTGAAATGTTTGATAGAGCTAAGATTAAGATTAACATGAGATGTATTTAAATGCGTAAGAAATATCTTTGTAAACTATTTTTCTATTGGATTAAGATTAACATGAGATGTATTTAAATTGTGCTTAGATAAAACATTTTTTACATTTTCCCATAGATTAAGATTAACATGAGATGTATTTAAATGCGAAAGCTATATCTATATACTTTTGAAGAACACTCGATTAAGATTAACATGAGATGTATTTAAATAACCTTATTAGTAAACAACCTATCGCAAAAGTCCCGATTAAGATTAACATGAGATGTATTTAAATGTTTAGCATTAGTTAATAGTTAGGAGGGTTTAAGGGATTAAGATTAACATGAGATGTATTTAAATTGCCTATATTAGCAAATTCATCTGCAAAAATATGAAGATTAAGATTAACATGAGATGTATTTAAATAGTAGTAACTGATGCATTACAGTTCACTGTAAATGATTAAGATTAACATGAGATGTATTTAAATCACAGTGTAGTTTGTGAAATTCCTGAATTTTTTGAGATTAAGATTAACATGAGATGTATTTAAATTGCCATCTTTTATATTGAACTGGATACCAATACTTAGATTAAGATTAACATGAGATGTATTTAAATATGATTAAATAGCTTTCTAATTATTATGTAAAATATTAAAAATATAAAACTAATGGCTTTATAATACAAAAGGATTTTTTATAAAAATAAAGGAGTCTGCAAGATGTATATAGACAAAATTAAATCTAAAAAAGTATTTAATGATTATGTTGAGAAGTATGATACCAGCAATGAAAAGATAAAATTAAAAATAGATCATACATATCGTGTAAGTGAACTATGTGAAAAAATAGCATCAAGCTTAGAGATGACAAATGAAGAAATTGATATTGCATGGCTTACTGGACTGCTACATGATATAGGAAGATTTGAACAGGTAAGAAGATATGGAACATTTAATGATTCTAAGTCAATTGATCATGCTAGGCTTGGGGTAGAGATTTTATTTGAAGAGGGTAAAATAAGAGAATTCATTGAAGATACAAGTGAAGATGAGTTAATTAAAAATGTTATTGAGTGTCACAATTCGTATAAGATACCTGAATATTATTCAAAGCGTACAACAACATTTAGCAATATTTTAAGAGATGCAGATAAAATCGATATATTTAAAGTAAATATTATTGTTCCAATTGAAGAAATCTATAATGTTACAAGGAAAGAAATATATAATTCTGTTGTTACACAGGAAGTATTAGATAATTTAAAAAGAAAAGATACAGTGCTTAGAAAATTAAAGAAGAGTGCTGTGGATAATATAGTTGGACATATTTCACTTGTCTTTGGTCTTGTATATGATGAAAGTATTAAGCTTGCAGTAGAACATGGATATTTAGAAGAATTAATGAATTTTAAATCATATAATGACATTACAAATAAGCAGTTTGAAGAAATACGCACATTTGTACATTTATATATAAAAGAGCGAGCAAGTTATAAATAGAAAATTAAATTTATTATGTAAATTAAGCATAAACACAAAGTATGAAATTTTGTGTTTATGCTTTTTATTTTATGAAGTGCATTATCAATTATAATGGATAGAGCATATTTTTTAAAATTTCATATGAAGTATAGGAAATGGATTTCCTTGCTCATCCAGATCTGATCTTTTAAATATTTCAAATCCCATGTGTTTATAAAATCCTACACCTTGGATATTTTGTTCATTTACATCTACAAATTTTATGTTTAAGACATCTATTGCATACTCTATAAGTTTTTTGCCAATACCTTTACCTCTACAATTATCACTTACAAATAACATTTCTATCTTACTATCATGCACCCCCATAAATGCTTGTATAGTACCTTTTTCCTTTCTTACACATGCGAGTTTGCTAACATAATATGCGCCTTCTTTAACATAAGGCTTTAGTGATAGTATGTCATCTTCATTTAAAAAATCATGAGTTGCTCTTACTGATGATTCCCATACCTCTAATATATCATTAATATCATCTTTACTGATATTATCTAAAATTTCTACATTAATCACACCTATTATAACCTCCTTAGATGACTAGTATAATAATATAAATAAATATTAATTAAGTCAATAAATTAAAAGCCTGTCAATTGTGCATAATGTAATAAAGTAAAAAAAGGTATTTATATATACTATGATATTTTTATGAAGTTATAATCTAAATAAAAGATTGACTAGTCAACTAAAAAGTATTAGAATTATAATGCTTAAATTGTTGACTAGTCAATTAAATTTAAAGGGGTGATAATCATAGAAAAATTTATTATGTTTAATAATAAAATATTTAGAAATACACAAAGCTATTTAGAGAAAGTTTTAAAAGCCTATGATTTAAGTAGCGGTACATATCCCTATTTATTTATATTAGAAAAAAATGAAGGTATTAGCCAGATACAAATAAGTAAGGAAATTGGTAATGATAAAGCCATGTCAGCAAGAACTATTAATAAGTTAATAGAAGGTGATTTTGTATATAGAAAGCAAGATGAAAAGGACTGTAGAGCATATAAACTATACTTAACACCAAAAGCAAAAGAAATAATACCTGAAATTCATGAAGAAATTCAATTTGTAATTAATTTAATAACAGAAGATTTATCAGAAGAAGAAAAGAGTGCTACTATGGAGTCTTTAAAAAAGATCTTTGAAAGAACACAGAGTTTAAGAAAAATGGAGGAATTATAATGGATCAATCAAATGCTAATGCAAATGAAGAAATTATAATAGAGAAAGCAAAAAATATTAAAAAATGGACTATATTTATTATAATAATATCAGCAACATTTATGTCAACTTTAGATGGTAGTATTGTAAATGTAGCTTTACCTAATATGGCAAAAGCTTTAGGTGTAACAACATCTCAAATCCAATATGTAGTAACAAGTTATTTAATTGTTATTTCAGGAGTAATATTAATTTTCGGAAGACTTGGAGATATGTTTGGAAAGACTAAAATGTTTAAAGTTGGTTTAATACTATTTACTTTAGGATCATTATTATGTGGAATAACTAGATCTTTTCCAGTATTAATTTTGGCTAGGGTAGTACAAGCTGTTGGTGCAGCTGGAACTATGGCTAATAATCAAGGTATTATTACTGAGATATTTCCTAAAAATGAAAGAGGAAAGGCACTTGGCTTAGTAGGTACAGCAGTTGCGTTAGGATCTTTAGTAGGACCAGGATTAGGTGGATTTATAGTAGGGGCAACTAGCTGGGAATATATCTTTTTAATAAATGTTCCTATTGGTATAGTTGCATTATTTTATGCATTTAAATTGTTACCTAAATCTAATAAAAAGAGTGATGAAAAAATAGATATTATTGGAGCAGTTTTATTTATAGTTACAATAGTGCCTTTATTTGTGTCTTTAAATGAAGGTATAAATCTTGGATTTACGTCACCATTAATTATAGGTGGTTTTATTGTAGCAATTATTTCTTTTATTGCGTTTATTATTGCAGAAAGGAAATTAGAAGCTCCTTTAATGCAGTTACAAATATTCCAAAATAAATTATTTTCTTTAAGTATATTCTGCGGATTTGTAAGTTTTGTAGCAATATTCTGCCATAATATTATATTGCCATTTTATCTTCAAGATGTAATGTCATATTCACCACAAAAAGCTGGTATAATTCTCATGATATATCCTTTAGTGTTAATGGTAGTAGCGCCTATTAGTGGAAGTTTATCAGATCAAATAGGATCTGAAATTTTAACATTTATAGGATTGATGTTTGGAAGTTTAGGATTATTTTTAATGGCATCTTTAAATGAGAACTCATCAATAGTAAGCATGGTAATATTCATTGGAATTATGTCTGCTGGAATGGGATTATTCCAATCTCCTAATAATTCTCTTATTATGTCTACAGTGCCAATGGATAAACTGGGAATTGCAGGAAGTATAAATGCACTTATAAGAAATGTTGGTATGGTAAGTGGAATTGCTTTAGCAACAACCCTTTTATATACTCAAATGAGTCATAAAATTGGATATAGAGTTACAAGCTATTTACCAGGAAGAAATGATGCCTTTATATATGGAATGAAGTGGGTGTATATAGCAGCAGGAGTAATAAGTCTTATAGGTGCTGCATTGACATTTTTTAGAATGTATAATAGAAAGTACAAACTTAAAAAATGATATTATGTCAATAAAAAGTATAAGTTAAATTCGAAAAAATTTTATTAACTTACGTCTTTCAAAGTATTTTTATTATATGTAAAAAAGTTATCTTCATATTGATTTGACTGTATATAGTCAAATCGATATGAATTCGTACTGTATTATAAGATGTCTATATATTTTGGGGGAGTAAGCCTATAGGCGTGATTATATAAAATATTTTATAGCAATTAATAAATTATCTTTTTATTAATAAATGGAATGACTCTATACAAGCATTATTCAATGGACATGTTTTCTTAGAATAGCTTGTTGTCATTCCAACAATTACATTTTTATAAGAATCTCATGTATAGGACTCCTTTAATTACTTTAAAATAGTATTTATATGCAAAAAGTTACATTATAAATCCGCATGATTAATAAATAAAGCCAATTCAGTTCTGCTATTTAATTCTAACTTCCCGAATATTTTTGTTAAATAATTTTTTACTGTACCTTCTGTTAGAAATAGGATATTACAAATATCTTTATTACTTTTACCTTGGGCAACTAGTTTTGCTACATCCATTTCTCTTTGAGTAAGCAGGTCTAATTTTTCTTTATATTTATTGAGTGCACTTGGAGTTTGCTTGTCAGTAGAAAGGACTTTATAGGCTTTAACTACTTTCGTTGCTACCTCAGGATCAAGAAGTATATTTCCGCTATAAACTGTTTTTATAGCATTAATTATATAATCAGATCCTGCATCTTTTAGGATATATCCATCAGCACCATTTTTTATTCCATCAAATATGTACTCATCTTCATTAAATGTAGTTAATATTATTACTTTTATGTTTTTATAATTTTTCTTAATAATCTTAGTGGCTTCAACTCCATCCATTATTGGCATTCTAACATCCATGAGAATTACATCAGGAAGCTTATCATCATTTAGGATTTCTAGCAGTTGCCTACCATTCTCTGCTTCATCCATAATATTTATTTCTTCCTCTAAGCTTAAAATCATTTTTATCCCTTCTCTTACGATTTTTTGATCATCGACTAATATAATATTTATCATACTCTATAATCACCTCATTTCATTTATATTGGAATGAATACTTTTATACTAAATCCTAAGTTATTATGACTAAAGTATTGCGTTGTACCTCTTAACAATTTTATTCTATGCTCAATTCCATTCAATCCATTTGATTTACTAATGTTGTTACAGCCTATTCCATTATCAGCAACAACAAGTTTTATGTTTTCGCTATTTCTTGTAATTTTTATAGTAATTTCAGTTGAGTTACCATGACTTAAACTATTAGTAATGGCTTCTTGTATGGTTTTATATATTGAAGTTTTAATAAGTGGACTTAAGTCATCAATACTCTCATTCATATTGAAAGTGATTTTTATGTCGTTAAATAAGTCAAAAGTACTAATAAGTTTTTCTAGTGAAGTATTAAACTCTGTTATTTGTAGTTCTGAACTAAGAAGACTAACTGCCTTTCTAAGATCATTAATACTTCCTTTAGCTATTTTTTCAGATTTTGCTAATACTTCTTCTGCTTTTTTAGGTTTAGTAGAGCATATATTCTTAGCAAATTCTAGGTGCATATTAAGGGCCATTAGAGAATGACCTAATGAATCATGAAGCTCTTGTGCAACTTTTGTTCTCTCTCTAGAAATGGTCATTTCTTCTACTTCTAGTGCATATTTTTGAAGTTTTATGTTGGCTAATTTTAATTTTTCATTTAGTTGTTTGATTTCTTCTTTTTCAACTTCAAGATTTTTTTGATAGTATAACATGCCAGTTGTAGCTAAATAAGCAAATATTTTAACCCCTGCAATCGAGATTATATGGAAAATATCTGAAAAATCAGAATCTAAACCAATAACTAAGATATATAAAAGCAAATGTATTGAAATAAAAAATTTTAATATATTCTTTTCAAGCTGAAAAATATCATATAAGTAAGAGTACATATAAAAAGTAGTAGTCAAACTTCCTATTAAATATTGTAGTAATGTAGCCGCACAAATACTAAATAATAGTGAGATATATTCATATTTAGGGTTACCTTTTAATTTTTTATTTCTTATGAGATTATTAATAATAATTATAGTAGTTAAAGTAAATAGTAAAATCATTATCAAAGGATCACTATTATATTTTAAATAAATATTGATAAAAATGGATACTAGCAGTAAAAACTTTAAAAACAAAACGGGCTTTAAAAAATTAAACATTTGGTTAACATCACTCACTTCATTATAGATATTCTTTTAATATTATATCATCCTTTTTATTTGGGAATATGTGACTAAAGTCATATATTATTTCATAACTAAAGTAACTATAATTAAGTGTGATTTAAAGATAAAATTTAATTGTAGATGAATTGTCAAAACATATGGAGTTCAGATATTGGTGGGAGCTATAAGCAGTTAATTACTATAAGTAGTGATTAACTGCTTCTTAAATATAAAGTAAAGGAGTAAATGAAGTAGTAAGTTGTGATGAATTTTATATAGTATAAGTTTCTTATTGTTTTATAAAGCTAAGCCTTGAAGGATTATTTATAAAGTAATAATGGTAACTTGTAATTATAAGATTAATGAAGTAAAAAATGGCTTAAATATATTAGGAGTGTGAACAATGAAAAAAGTAAAAAAAATAGTTATATATGCTGTTATTGTTATAGCTGTTATAGGTTGCGGAACAGTAGCGAAAGGTAAGTTATTTTCAGATAAAAAAGAAGTAACTACTTCAGCTGCAGTTAATAAAATATCAGTTGAAGTACAAACTGCAAAGGCAGAAGAAAAAAATTCTGGTGATACATATAAAGCTACTTTAGAAGCTTATCAACAAGGTATCATAACAAGTAAGATGGCAGCAAAAGTTATTTCAGTATCTGTTGAAAACGGGCAATATGTAAATGCAGGAGATACAATAGCTACACTAGATGATCAAGATATACAAAATAATATAAAATCCGCACAAAGTCAACTACAAATATCTGAACAACAATTAAATTCATCTCAAGTGGCTTTAGAAAAACTTCAAATTAATTTGGATGATGCTAAGGTTAATTATGATAGACAAAAAGCTCTTTTTGATGCCGATGCTATATCGCAAAAAGATTTTGAGACAGCCGAGAAAACTTTTAATAGTGCTCAAGCTGATTTTAATTCAGGCCTTGCAAGCATTGAAACAGCTAAAGCAAGTATAGAAGCACAAAAAGTAAATATAGAAAATTTACAAGATAATTTAAAAAATACAATTATTAAGGCACCTATAAGTGGTGTTATAAGTGAAAAAAGTTTAAATATAGGGCAAATGGTAGCTCAAGGTTCAGCACTTGCAAAGATTAATGATATATCATTTGTATATGCAACAATACAAGTGCCACAAGAAAAAATAAATAGCATAAAAATAGGACAAGCAGCTGAAATAACAGTAGAAGGAAGTGACAAAACAATTAATGGTACTGTAAAAAATATAGATTTAGCAGCAGATACTAGTACAAGAGTATTTAATTGCAAAATAGCAATAGATAATAGTGATAAATCATTATATCCAGGTGTCTTTGCAAAGGTAGATCTTATTACTGATGAAAAAACTAAGATTATCAATGTGCCAATAAATGTTTTAGTTGGAAGTGAAGGTGACTATTCTGTATTCATAAATGATAATGGGACTGCAAAAAAACAAAAGGTCACAATTGGAGAAACTGATGAAAATAATGTAGAAATAACATCTGGTATTCAAGAAGGAGATCAAATAATATGCACAAATACTAGTACATTGCACGATGGCAATAAAGTGGAGGCGGTTTCTAATGAAGATAGTAATTTAGCAGAAGAAACTTCTGCTAAAAATGGTGATAGCTCTAAGCAAAATGGTGATAATACAAAAGAAGTTTCTGAGTAGGAGGATAAAACATGAATATAGCAAATATTAGTATTAAAAAACCTGTCTTTATTACAGTTATAATGATGGTTCTCGCTATTCTAGGCTTTATCTCTTACGGCTCACTAGAACTTAATGATATGCCTGACACTGATCTACCTTATGTTACAGTTGTAGTTACAGAGCCAGGAGCAACACCGGAAACAATCGAAACAAAAGTAACAAAAAACGTAGAAGATGCAGTACAAAAGATTTCTGGAGTTCAGAATATAACTTCTACTGTAAGTGAAGGAATGTCGCAAACCATCATAGAATTTGATTTAAGTAAAGATGGTGAAGTGGCAGCACAAGAAGTTAGAGATAAGGTTTCGACTATTCGTGGAAATCTACCTACTGATATTAATGATCCGATTATTTCAAAGATTGATATGTCAGCAGCATCAATTGTATCTATTGCTGTTTATGGCTCAGATGACAATAAGGAAATATCAGACTTAGTAGAAGATGTGATAAAGCCTAAATTATATACAGTTTCTGGTGTTGGATCAATAGATGTATCAGGTGAGGATATAAGAGAAATTCACATAAAGTTAGATAATGATAAATTAGTAGCTTATGGTCTTACATCAGGTCAGGTTGTAAATAGCATTAAAACTGATAATATAGATCAATCAACCGGAAAGGTTATTGATGGGAATAATGAAGTTACTATTACAACAACTAGTAAAATAAAAAAAATAGAAGACTTTAAAAATATTTTAGTAACTAAAAAGAATGGTACAGAAATTAGATTAAAAGATGTTGCAAAGGTTGAAGATGGATTTGAAGAAAGAAGTAATAATGCGTTTTATCAAGGTAATGCAGCAATTGGTATTGATATAGTTAAGCAATCAGGTGCAAATACTGTTGAAGTAGCTCAAGGTGTTAAAAAGGCATTAGAGGAAATCAAAACTTCTTTACCTGAAGGCTTACATGTTGATATTGTTAGTGATAACTCAACAACAATAGAAGATACAGTAAATGATGTTATGAAGACTATTGTAGAAGGATGTATATTAGCTGTTATTATTGTATTCATATTCTTAAATGAATGGGAAAGTACAGTTATAAGTGCAATGTCTCTTCCAATTTCAATTATAACTACTTTTATTGGTCTTAAATTAATGAACTTTTCATTAAATTCAATGTCATTAATGGCATTATCACTGGCAGTAGGACTTTTAGTAGATGATGCTATAGTTGTTATAGAAAATATTGTACGGTATCTACACATGGGTAAGTCTCCACTTGAGGCAGCAGCAGAAGCTACTTCTGAAATTGGATTTGCAGTAATAGCAACGACTTTAGCCGTTATTGCAGTTTTTTTACCTATCGGTTTGGTAGAAGGAATAATGGGAAAATTTATTATTGAGTTTTCTTTGACAATTGTAATTAGTATGGCAGTTTCATTGTTTGTATCATTTACTCTTGTACCTATGATGGCATCTAAGATGCTTAAGTCAGAGAAAAAAGAGAATAAAACATTTATTGGTAAGTTTTTTGGATGGTTTAATAATAAATTTGATACTTTTGCTGAGAAATATTCACATTTGTTAGTTTTTACACTTCATCATAGATTGATAGTTTTAATTGGTGCTGTAGTTATGTTTGTAGCTAGCGTTGGCCTTACTGCCTTATTAGGTTTTAATATGATGCCTGCAACAGATCAAGGACAGATAACTGTTAGTGCTGATTTTGATTCTGGTATAACATTAGATGTTGCATCAAAAAAGACTAAACAACTTGAAGAAATAATTAAAAAGCACCCTGAAGTAGTATCTACTTATTCTACAGTAACTAAGAGTAGCACATCAATTAAAGTTGAATTAGTTGATAAAAATGACCGTGAATACAGTTCAAGAGATTTAGCTGAAACCCTTAGTACAGATTTGAAAGCTGTTCCGGGAACTGAAGTTGTAGTATCAGCAGCATCATCTGTTGGTAGTGGATCAAGTGATGTCTCCTTTAATATTGTTAGTGATGATAGAGAAAAGCTTAAAGAATTTGCAGACGAAATGAAAGCCGAAATATCTAAAGATCCAAGCGTAAGAGATGTAACTACTAATAGTAATGCAGGTACACCACAAGCACAAATTGTAGTAGATCGTGATAAAGCAGCAGATTTAGGTGTTAGTAGTTCAGATGTTGCAAGTACGTTAAGTATATTATTTAATGGTTCAGATGTAAGCAAATATGACAGTGGAGAAGATAGATATGATGTGAGAATATCATTAGAAGATGATGAACGTAACAATCTTGATAATCTCGATGAAATTTATGTTTCAGGTTCAAATAATCAACAGATTCCACTAAGCCAAGTTACTAAAAAGGTCATTGGAACAACTTCATCATCATTGAACAGATATAATAAGCAAGCACAAGTTCAGCTTTCTTTTAATGTTAACGGTAGTGTTGTAGGTGATGCACAAAGTAAGTATATGGCTATGATTCAAAGTAAAGCACCAGATGGTGTCGCATTATCTCTTGGAGGAACTAATGGAATGTTGCAAGATGGTTTAAGAAGTTTAATAACAGCAATGGCTCTTTCAGTTATATTATTATATTTGGTTATGGCAGCACAATTTGAAAGCTTTATTGATCCTATATCAATAATGTTCACTTTGCCACTTGCATTTATTGGAGCCGTACTAGGATTAATGGCCTTCGGAAGCCAACTAAGTATGATGGCTATGGTAGGACTAATAATGCTTTTTGGACTCGTTGCAAAAAATGGTATCTTGCTTGTAGATGCCGCCAAAGAGAGAATAGAAGCAGGTATGCCTAGAAATGAAGCGATAAAAGAAGCAGGGCTTGTAAGAATTAGACCAATAGTTATGACTACTTTAGCAATGATATTAGGTATGGTTCCTACAGCAGTAGCTACAGGAGCAGGTACAGAAATGCGTGCACCAATGGGTCAAGCAGTAATTGGAGGATTGATTACATCTACACTTTTAACATTATTTGTAGTACCAATTATGTACACCATACTTGATGATTTAAAAAGAAAAATTCATAAAATTTTTCATAGGAAATCTTCAAAGGTTGAGGTTGATGAAGAGTCAAAATTAACTTTATAGATATTATAAAATTGTAAAGAGACTATACTAAATTTAATTTTAGATAGTCTCTTTTAAATTTAATGGGTGCTATTTTTATGGTTTAATAGCGAAATCAAGGCAACTCAAAAGAAGATTTAAAGTAATCAATAAACTCTTTAACGACAGGAAGCATAACTCGTTCCTTATTATAAACTAAATAGATATTTCTTTGAAAACTGTTATTAAAAAGGTTCATATAAAGCAGTTTTTTATTTTTAATTTCTTCTTCAACGCAAATTAATGGGAGTACAGATATTCCAACATTATTAACAACCATACTTTTAATTATTTCAGTAGAACTTGCTTCTAAATAAGGATTTAAGATAATATTATTTTCTTTAGCCCATCTATTTGTAAGAGTTCCTGTTGTTGAATTTTTATCATGAAGAATAAAAGGTTGTTTGCTTATTATTTCTGAATTTATTTCACCATAATATTGTGCAAGATTGCTTTTAGGAGAATAAACAAGCACCATTTCATCGGTATCTATGTAATGAAATCCTAAATTATCAAAGTTTTTTTCTTCTGTTATTGATACTATACCTAAATCTAATTCAAATTTAGAGACCATTTCACAAATTATAGGAGCAGACAATGTGGTTAAAGAAATACGAAGGTTAGGGTATTTATTTTTAAAACCACTTAAAAATTTTGGTAATATGTATTTACTAGGTATCATACTTCCACCTAATTTAAAAGTACGCATTTCATTTAAACTGAATGATTTCATTAATTTTTCAGCATCTTTAGTAAGCAGGACTATTTTTTCAGCATAATGAAGAAGAGCCTCGCCTGCATCTGTTAAAAGAACTTTTCCAATATTGTGCTCAAATAATACAACTCCCATTTCATTTTCAAGATTCTTCATATGAAAAGTAACTGTAGGTTGTTTGATTCCTAGGTATTCACCACATTTGGTTATATTTTGATATTTATTTATACATATTAGTATTTCAGCTTGCTTAAAGTTCATTTTCACACCTCGTTATAGATAAAATCTATGAATAACTATATTTTATAATATTTTCTTTAACAGTGAGTTAACTTAAAGTAAATATTAAATTAAAATAAATAAAATATAATGTGAATTGTTAGCAAGAAAACTTTAAGAAGAGAGTGAGCTTTTTGAAAATTGTAATAAAAAATTTAAATAAGAGATTTGGAGATACTGTAGTATTGAAAAATATTAATGTGGAAATGAATAGTGGAGAATTTACCACAATATTAGGCCCATCAGGATGTGGAAAAACAACTCTTTTAAGAATCATATCTGGACTTGAAAATGCAGATAGTGGTGAGATTTATTTTGGAGATAAATGTATATTCAGCAGTGAGAAGAAAATAAATGTACAGACTCAAGATAGAAATTTAGGAATGGTTTTTCAAGACTTTGCATTATGGCCACATATGAATGTAAATAAGAATATAGGATTTCCACTTAAAACAAGGAAGAAAACAAATAACATAAATGAAGAAATAGAAAAATTATTAAGTATTGTAAGTTTAGATGGAATGGGAGAAAGATTTCCAAGCCAAATGTCAGGAGGACAGCAACAAAGGGTCGCTTTTGCAAGAGCTATTGCAGGTACTCCAGACATTGTACTTTTTGATGAACCTTTAAGCGCATTAGATGCAATTCTTAGAGATAAAATGAGAATTGAAATTTGTGCATTAACTACACAGATGAAGCTAACAAGCCTTTATGTAACTCATGATCAGCTTGAGGCAATGTCAATGTCAGACAGAATAATTGTTATGAGCAAAGGAGAAATACAACAAGTAGGAACGCCAGAGGAAATTTACAACAAGCCAAAAAACAAAACAGTAATGGAGTTTATAGGAAAATCAAATTGGCTCGAAGACAGTGCAATAAGACCAGAAAATATATCAATTAAAAATGAAGGTCAAGATATGAATTTAAAAGCAATAGTTAAAAATGTTGCATTCTTAGGAGAAAGATATGAAATTACTGCAAAGCTGGAAAGTGGAGCTGAATGGTTAATTTATCATAATAAGAGATTAGACATAGGAAACAAGATAAATCTATATTTTAACAGTGATTCTATAGTAAAAATAAGTAATTAATAAAGGAGAATTAGTGAAATGAAATTTAAACGTATAGGAGCTTTATTATTAACATTAAGTATTGGGGGAACCTTAATTGGCTGCGGTGGAAGCAGTAATAATAGCAGTGATAATGCGGGTACAGCACAAGAAGCTAAAAACTCAGGAAAAGTTGTAGTTTACACAGCAGGACCAGATGGACTTGCACAAAATATAGCAGATGCCTTTAAAGAAGAAACAGGAATTGAAATGGAAATATTCCAAGGAACAACTGGTAAAATATTAGCTAAATTAGAAGCAGAAAAATCAAATCCAATTGCAGATGTAGTAGTTCTTGCATCATGGCCAGCAGCAGTAGGAATGAAAAATGATGGATGGACATTAGCTTATGAAGATGCTAAAAATGCAGATAAACTTTATGATGGCTGGGTGGATGCAGACAAACATATTTTTGGATATTCAGGTTCAGCAGTAGGTATAGTTTATAATACTAACTTAGTTAAGAATCCAGGGCAGGATTGGAATGATTACTTAAGCGCAGATTATAAAGATTCATTAAACTTACCAGATCCATCATCATCAGGTTCAGCTATGGATTTAATATCAGGATATATGGAAAGCTTCGGTGAAGATGGTTGGAAGTACTTTGAGGGATTAAAGGGGAATGGAGCAGTAGTTGCAGGAGCTAATAAAGAAGCATTAGAACCAGTAATCACTGGAGCTAAAAAAGCTGTAATAGGTGGAGTTGACTATATGGCATATTCATCAAAAGCAAAGGGAGAGCCTATTGACATAATTTATCCTAAGAGCGGTACAGTTGTTAATCCAAGAACGGTTTCTATATTAAAAGATGCACCAAACATGGAAAATGCTAAAAAGGCAGTAGATTTCTTCTTATCAGATACAGCACAAAAGTTAGTTGATGAAGCCTATATAATTCCAGGTAGAAGTGATATTAAAAGTGAAACTCGCGCAAATTTAGAAGATATTAAATTATTGAACTATGATCTAAATACTATGGGAGAAAACGAAAAAGATAAGATTTCTAAGTTCCAACAAATATTTAATTAATAAAACAAGAGAGGAATAGGTAAGAGCAGATTATGAAAGAGTGTCTTAAAGGAAAGAAGATTATACAGATTATAATGCTCATAGCATTATCAATTTTAATAATAGTGCCAATATTACAGGTGTTTTTATATAGTGTCTTTCCAGCTGGAGGATTTGATATATTATCACCAATAAAGGTAATTAAGGAAAACAATTTAGGTAAGACATATATAAATACAATTACTTTAGGTTTTTATGTTGTAATATTTGCAAGTATTATTGCTTTTCCTGCTGCCTATATAATGGCAAAAACAAGCCTAAGAAGACATAAATGGATTGATATTGCGCTGCTTATTCCATTTATGACACCACCTTATATAGGTTCAATGGGATGGATAATGTTTTTGCAGCCAAATGGTTTTTTATATCAATTATTGCCTGTATCACAGGAATTAGAAAAAATATTATTTAGTTTATTTGGATTAGTTATGGTAATGGGATTTAATATTTTCCCATTCTTATATCTAATGATAAAAAATGCTTTATTAAATGTAAGTGAAAGCTTAAATGAAGCAGCAGCCATTAGTGGGGCCAAAAGTGGCAGAATACTAATGAAAATAACATTTCCGCTTATAATATCAGCTTATGTTATGGGGGCCATGCTTGTTTTTGTTAAAGCTATATCAGAGTTTGGAGCGCCTGCCACATTTGGAAGCAGAATAGGATTTAGGGTAGTTACAACAGATATTCATAAATATGTTTCCATGTGGCCTATAGATTTTGGAAGTGCAACATCAATTGCCTCATTACTATTAATAACTTGTTTAGCCTTTTGGTATCTTCAAAATGTAGTTAGCAGTAAATATACTTATGCTACAGTTGGCGGAAAAGGAATAAGAAGCAATCATAAAAAAAATGGACTGGTAAAAGGAATTTTTAGTTATTCATACATGGTGATAGTTCTTCTTATATCAGTAGGAATACCATACTTTTCAATAATAGCAACATCATTTATTAAAATAAGAGGAAATGGACTTCAAAAAGGAAACTTTACATTAGATCATTTTAAAGCAGTGCTTTCTTTAGGCTCTACTGGAATGAGTGCATTTACAAATAGCTTAATTATAGCACTTTTAACAGCAACAATATGTTCACTAATTGGAACAATAGTAGCAATTATTGTAGTTAAGCAAAAAGGGAAAATATCTAAAGTAATAGATGTAATAAGTTTAATGCCAAACAATGTTCCGGCAATAGTATTGGTAATTGGATTAATATTATTTTGGAATGCATCATGGAATAAGCTGCATGTATACAACACAATTTGGATGATAATAATAACATATATTGTATTTTTTATACCTTATTCAGTTCAATATGTTAAATCAAGCTTAGGTCAAATTGATAATAATTTATTAAGTGCAGGACAGGTTTGTGGAGCAAGTAAATTTGAGGTTTATATGAAAATAATAGTACCTCTTATAGCACCAGGAATAGTGGCAGGATGGGCAATGACATTTACTATAGCTTTTCGTGAATTAGTAGGAGCACTTATGGTTATGCCGCCATCTATGAAGGTTATATCTACATATATTTATTCTCAATTTGAGCAGGGGGATGCAGGTCAAGGAATGGCAATGGCTTTAATTTCAGTAATAATTACAACTGTAATACTTATTTTAGTTAATGTATTTTCAGATAAAAATAAAAAAGAAAAATTTAGTTAATAAATATGGAGAAATTAAAATATGAGTGGTTTAATGACAGTGGAGCCTTGGGGTGGAGTAAATGAGTATGGAAGAAACTGCTTTTATATAAAATGTGGTGATAAAAGAATTTTGCTAGATTGTGGTATACATAAAGGTACAAAAAAACTTCCAGATTTAAAAAAAGAAAAAGTACAATTATTAGATTACGTATTTTTAAGTCATAGCCATATAGATCATTATGGAGCAATTCATGAACTGTATAATTTAGGATATAAAAATAAAGTGTTCATGACTAAAGATACTAAAAAACAAATAAAAGATTACTTAGAAAATAATAAAAGCATACAAACAGAAATTATAGAAGAAGTATGTGAACCATTAGTATGGCATAAATTTGATGATTACATGTCAATATTATGGGGAAGAAATGGTCATGTGCAAGGTGCACTTTGGATAGCTATAAAGCTTGGAAAAGAAATATTGTTTTATTCTGGTGATTTTAATAAAGAAGCACAGCTTCTGCCACATGATAATCCTGTTGAAGCTTTAAGAGGGAGCATTATTAATAAAGGAATAATAGATATTGGAAGTGGCTGTTTAAATGAAACTTATTTTGATATTCTAGAAAGAGTGAAAATAGATATAAAAGATACTTTGATAAAAAATGGAAATATATTATTCTTGTCACACATATATGGAAAAGGAACAGAGATGTTCATATTACTACTTAAAGAACTAAGAAATGTAAAGTTTGTAGTTACAAAAGAGTTCTTTAAAGGCGTAGATGAGCTAGTAAAAATATCACCTAATATGGATATTAAAGAGTTTGAAAGCCTTAAAAGGAATGTAGAAATAATAGATGAATCATTTGATGTAAAAAATCTTAAAGATAATAGTAAAGTTTATTTTTGCGAAAATGTAACTGTTCAAATGGAATTAGAATATGATCTTCTTAATGAAATGCAGCTATATAAAGAAAATATGATTGTATTTACAAGTAAGCAGCCTAAAAATAGTATAGGAATACATTTGATAAACAATAAAGAAAATTTCAATGCCAATATTAAATATATAAATATAAAGGCTCATCAATCAAAGAAAGAAGCAGCAAATATGGCACAGGATATGGGAATTAAGGAGTGTATATATTTTCATTATGATAGGAAATAAAAAGATATTTTAATTATTAGATTTTGAATGATAAATTTTGCAAGAAACACTTGGTAAAATTTCAGAATAAAATTTTACCAAGTGTTTTTATAAAGAAATGGGTTTAATGCCTTGATTAGTGGAGGATTAAGCTCATTTATTTTTTATAAAGATAAATATAACAGTTACTTGGTAAATTTTTGTTAATGTGCTATTATTTCTAGTATAGAAGGATTTTTTGATTTTAAGAATGGCTAATTTTCGTTGGATTAAGATTAACATGAGATGTATTTAAATGAAGATACAAAGCAAGCTCTAAAAAATTACATGAACTTTTAAACATTAACACAATACAATAAGGATTTGTGTTAATGTTTTTTTTAATTTAAATTATAATAAATAATTTTGGAAAATAATAATTGTTTTTCATATATTTACAACAAAACGATAAAAGGGTAAAATTGTAAGTAGGAGGTGTAAAATGAAGGTATATGAGATAAAATTAAAGGTATTTATATTGAAAGATGTATTAATAAATGAAATGCAGTCAATCATAAGTGATTTTATAGATACATCTTTGGCGAAAGATGATGAATTATTAAAGATGCATAATGAAAATAAATTTAAAGGATATTGTTTTGACGGATTTTATCCAATAGAACAAAAAAAGGTGTATAAAAATGGTAATATATATACTTTAACATTAAGAACCATAAATAGAAATATTGGAGAATTCTTTAATAATAAGCTAGTAAATGAGTATAACAGTTACATTAAAGGGTTGACGAGTGAAATTAGAATATTACCTAAAAAGCACATTGATAAAATTTACTCCTTAACTCCAGTAATATTAAAAAATAATGAAGGGTATTGGAAAAATGTAATTTCACTTAAAGATTTTGAACGAAGATTAAAAGAAAATCTTATAAAAAAATATAACAGCACACAGAAAGAAAAAATAGATGAAGATTTTGAATTTTATACGACATTAGAATTTAAAAACAAAAAACCTATACCTAATGAGTATAAGGGAATAAAGCTCTTAGGAGATAAAATTTCATTAAATATCTGTGAAAATAAAATGGCACAAGATTTAGCTTATATGTGTTTGGGAACAGGATTATTAGAAATGAATGCACGAGGTTATGGATTCTGTAACTATCGATGGCTTTAAGGAGGTAGATTTTATTGCTTAAGGAATGTATTGAAGTATTTAAAAGTGATCTAGAGAATAACCGAAAAAGAATAATTCATGGATATGTTCCAGCAGATGGAACTTATGTAATCGTATCTCCTAAAGGAGAGTCATTTGAGATTAAAGATTATTTTGATATAAAAATAGATAAAAAGGAAAAGAAGCTTATTGGGATAACTAATGCAAATTTCCGTAATATATGTGAATTTGATTACAACAGTAAGCTTATAGATATGAACAAACCAATTGATGGTAAGAAAATAATACACAGCAATAATTATTTATCTTTTTTCATAAAGAAAGAAAGTTTAGAAAATGGAAAGTTAACACAAGAAATAATAGATAATTATTATGCAACATTGGAAGATCCAATTAAAAAGTATGAAAAGAATAAAAGGGCAGTTACACTATATAAGTCAGTTGAAGATGAAATAGGTAAAGTAGATACAGAAACAATAAAAAAAATTAGAACTTGGATTAAAGAAAATATTTTTAATCTTAATATAGAAATAAGCGGAAAAGATTATTTAAAGATATTTTTTGAATATCCAATAGGTGATTATATCAATGAAGGAAAAAGATATTTAATTCCTAACATATACAATAATAATGATTGCAATATTGAATTAAGTGAGAAAATATATGGACTTCCTAATAATAATATGGGACTTAATGCTAAAAAACCTTATTTAGAAAATAAAACAAGAAAAAATACATTTCCATATTTAATTGATGCTGAAGAAGTTCAAGTGCAAAAAGAATTTTTTGATTATCTTATAAATGAAGCTTCTATTGGTAGAGTCAATGTATTTGTAGATACAGAGAAGAAAACAATGGATATAAAAGAAAACAGTGAATTACCGGAAGATAATTTTAGTGGATTATTTTTGCGAATAAAAAAAGGTAAAGAAGTCGAAATACATGATTTTGATACTATTACAGCATATAAAAGCAATTTAAAAAAGAATTTAAATGTGAAGAATATTTTGAATTTAGATTTAGAAAAGTATCCTAATCAAAAGTATACTACATTAAAAAATAAAAGGGATGTTCAAAGTATATTAGATGAAGTGTTTTTTAGCAAGTATCTTATTAATAATTATTTTACAGATTCAGGTGATATGTCAATTAAGGATAGTGTATTAAAAAATAATATATTAATTTCAAGATATGCTATTTTTAACTGGATATATAAAGGAATTGAAAAAGGTTCGGGAAATGGTATTGTAGCTGTACTTGATAAAGTTTCGTTAAATATAATTAAAAATTCAATAAACAATGGATTTATATCAAAGGCAGCATATCAGTTTAACTTAAGATGGTCACTAAAAGAGTATTTTGAAGGAGGAGATAATATGGCAGATATAATTCAAGATATAAAATCAGCTTTGAGAGGCAAGATTAATAATAAGGATACGGATAAAATAGATAATGATAAAGAATATTACTTTGCAATAGGTCAGCTTGTAAGCTATTTGTTGTCAAAAAGTAAAGGAAAGAAAAAGCCACATTCATTGGCAAACCAATTTGTTAATTCAAAAAATAATGAAGATATTAAAGAGAAACTTAGAAAATTATATGTAAAGTATAGTTATGATCCAGATATTAATGGAAAAAGATTCAACAATTTATATGCAATGATAGTTGGTTATGTATCAGAAGGTAAAGTTGATAATGACTTGATGATAGCAGGATATTTAAATAGCAATTTAATTTATGAGAAAAATGAGGGGGAAAATTAGTATGGATAAAAGAGTGTATGGAGTATTAGGAATTTCATCTATTATGGCAAACTGGAATGCGGATTTTACAGGATATCCAAAGACAACATCTGATGGAACTACATTTGGAAGTGATAAAGCTTTAAAGTATCCAATGAAGAAAATGTGGGAGAATGAAGGAGAAAAAGTATTATATATAAAATCAATGAAACTTTCAGAAGGAAAAAAGGGAGAAGTTCAGTTAGTTCCAAGAGCTTTAAAGGAAAGATATGAACAAATATTTGACGTTAAAAATTTAAAAGATTGTAAAGATGCAAAAGAAGTATTAACTAATCTTTTTAATGCAATAGATGTTAAAAACTTTGGAGCTACATTTGCTGAAGAAGGAAATAACATTTCTATAACAGGTGCAGTTCAAATTGGACAAGGGTTTAATAAATATGAAGATACAAATCCAGAAGAACAACAGATTCTTTCACCATTTAGAGATGGTTCAAAAGATAATGCAAAACCTGATTCAGAAGAAGCTAAAAACTCTACTTTAGGAACAAAAATAGTAAGTAATGAAGCACATTACTTTTATCCATTTACAATAAATCCAGCAGCGTATAAAGAATTTAAAGAATTAGGTGTTACTGACGGATATACAGAAGAAGACTACATGAAATTTAAAAAAGCAGCTTTAGCTTCAGCAACTTCCTTTGCAACTAATTCTAAAATTGGCTGCGAAAATGAATTTGCTTTATTTGTAGAAACAGAAAAAGATCTATATCTTCCAAATCTTTCTGAATATATTGAATTCAGTAAAGATGAAGAGAAAAATACAATAAAAATAAAGTGTGATAAGCTAATTAAAGATGTATTAGATAAAGTTATAGCAGTAGAAATATATTTTAACCCATATAAAATTAATATTGAATCTAATATAAAAGGAGCAAAAATGTTTAATATATTTACACAAGCAGAGGTGTAAGCTATGAAGATTTTAAAATTTACTTTGAGTGGGAAAAGTGCTTTTTTTAAAAAGCCTGATGTAAATTCAAATTTATATTTTACCTATGGAAATGTTCATAAGATAGCATTAACAGGTATTTTTGGTGCAATACTAGGCTATGGTGGATATAATTCAATGAATATAAAAAGAATATTTAATAAAAAAAGCACTGAAAAAGATAAAGGAGAATTTCCAGAGTTTTATGAAAAGCTTAGGAACCTAAAAATATCAATAACTCCAAATGGTGAAAAAGGATTTATATCTAAAAAGGTTCAAGTTTTCAATAATTCTGTTGGATATGCATCAAAAGAACAAGGTGGAAATCTTATTGTTAAAGAACAATGGCTTGAAAATCCTTCATGGGATATTTATTTAATTATGGATAATGAAGAAAGTGAAAAGATTGCAAAGTCTATAGTTGAACATAAGTGTGTATATACTCCGTATTTAGGAAAGAATGATCATATAGCAGATATAGGTAGTATTGAAATTTTTAAAGAAGAACAAATTAAGATATTAAATGAAACAGAAAAATTAGATTGCTTATATTTAAAGAATGACTTTAGATTAAATATTGAGGAAGATGACTTTGATGATTTTTCTGATGATGATATTGAAGAAAAGTTTAAATATGAAGAAAAACTACCTTATGAGTTGGAGAAAAATACAAATATGTATATTGTGAAAAGTTTTGTGTATACAAATATTAATATAAAAAAATGTACTGATACAGAAATATATAATGTAAATGAAAAAAATATTGTGTTTTACTGATTTTCATTAAATAAGCTATTATATAAAATTCATATACCGGGTAAGAATATTTTATTAATTAGGAGGGGAAACCCTCCTTAAATTTTAAGTATAAAGGGAGGTCTGAAATGTATTTTGAAAAGAATATATGTATAAGTGTAAATGAGATTATAAGTGATAAACATGAATTTTACGCACATTTAAAAGAAAGTAGTAATTCTAATGAAGTTATAAGAAAAGAAACTTTAAAAGAACATACAGATTTATGTATAAAGTATTTTTGTAAAATATTTGATAATAAAAAATTGGAAAATATATTTTTGAATTTTGAAAATAATTTTTTTGATAATATGACTTATGATGGAAAAAGAATCTTTAGAAAATTATTAATTAATACTATAGCATTTCATGATATAGGGAAAATAAATCCTAGGTTCCAAATTATTAAGATGAAAAATCCATTAGGTGAAAACATAGAAGCTTTTTCATGTATAGATTCTGAACATTCAATATTATCAGCAGTATTATATATAGATTATTTTATAGAGGACATATTAGATTTATCCAAAGAAGATGGGAAATTAATATTACTAACTATTATGATGTTTAACGCATACACAATATGCAGGCATCATAGTGATTTAGGGGATTTTCATGAGTTTTTATATAAATTTAATGAAGATGAAAAATGTATGGATATTATTGATATTTTTAAAGATGAATATGTTGATATTTATAAAAAAGAATTTTCTTTAAGTAAAAATAAAATTACTAAAGTATGTAGGCATATTAAAAATAAATATTCAGCTGAAGCTGATAATGAAAAATCAATATATTTATATACATATGAAAGGCTTATGTATTCATTACTCGTAACATGTGATTTTTACGCTACATGTGAATTCATGAATAAAACTATTATAGATGAATTTGGAGAAATTTCAGATATAGGTGAGTTTTATGAAATTTACAAGGATACAGATGTTTATAAAAAAATAAGGGAGTATGAAGAAAATAAATATAGAAAAGATGGGGATTTAACAAAGGAAGAAGATATTAATGTTTTAAGAACCGAGATGTTTTTAGATGCTGAAAGAGAACTTTTTGAAAATATTAATGAAAATATTTATTTTTTAGAAGCACCAACTGGAAGCGGAAAGTCTAATACAGCATTTAATTTGAGTTTTAAATTATTTGAAGGAGATAAAAATTTAAAAAAGATATATTATGTGTATCCTTTTAATGCTTTGGTAGAACAGAATTTAAATGTTTTAAATAAGACATTTGAAAATAATGAAGCTGTATCAGATAAGATTGCAGTAATAAATTCGATTTACCCAATTAAAGAAGATAAAAAATATATAGAATATGATAGTAAAGAAAATATAAATAACGGTAAAAATGAAAAAGACTATGGCCATGAGTATTATGAAAGAGCTTTATTAAATAGGCAGTTTTTAAATTATCCAGTAATTTTAACTACTCATGTAAGTTTATTTAATATTATGTTTGGAGATAAAAAAGAAGATACTTTTTCATTTCATCAGCTTGCTAATAGTGTGATCGTTCTTGATGAAATACAAAGCTATAAAAATACTATATGGACAGAGATAATTTCATTTTTAAAGGGATTTGCAAAGATCTTAAATATCAAGGTAATTATTATGTCAGCAACTTTGCCAGATTTAAATATGCTTGCAGTTAATAAAAGTAATGTGTGCAATTTAATAAAGAATAGAGAAAAATATTTCAGTAATCTAAAATTTAAAGATAGGGTTATTGTTAATTATGATTTGATATATTCAGAAGCACCATTTGAATCATTATATGAGCATGTTTTAAAGAACTCTAAAAGAAATAAGAAAATATTAATTGAATTTATAAAGAAACAGAGCGCATATGATTTCTTTAAAAGACTCAATGAAGATGATTTAAATATTAATATACTTCTCATGACTGGTGATGATAATTCAATTGAAAGAAATAAAATTATTAATGCAATATCAAGTAAAGAGTGTGAGGAAAATGGTGTTATTTTAATTGCAACCCAGGTTATTGAAGTTGGTGTTGATATAGATATGGATATAGGGTATAAAGATATTTCAAAACTTGATAGTGATGAACAGTTTATGGGGAGAATAAACAGGTCATGTAAGAAAAGTGGAGAAGTATATTTCTTTAATTTAGACAGAGTAGATAAAATATATAAAGATGATTTCAGAGTAAATAAAGAATCTAGTCTTTTAGATAATGAAATGAGAAAAATCCTAAAAAATAAGAATTTTTATGAGTATTATGATAAAGTTTTAAAGTTGCTTAAAGAATCTAATAGTGCATTAAATGATGGAAATATAGAGAAGTTTTTTAAGGAAAATGTATGGATGCTTAATTTTAATAAAATTTCAGAGCGAATGAAACTTATAGAAGATGATAACTGGAGCATGTCTGTATATTTAGCAAGAAATATACATGAGAGTGAAGTAAATTTAGATGGTGAAAAAATTTGGAATGATTATAAATGGTTATTACAGGATAATAAAATGAATTTTTCAGAGAAACAGGTGAAATTATCAAATGTAAGAAGTAAGATGAACTATTTTATTTATGAAATAAGTAAAAATATGGACTTGCCATACAATGATAAGATTGGAGAGCTTTATTATATAGAAAATGGTGAAAAATATTTTGAAAATGGGAAACTAGATAAAGAAAAATTCAAGAATGAAGTTGGAATGTTTATAGATGTATAGAAACTTGTGGATAAGTTGTTTAATAAATTTATAAAGTTAGAAGAGGTTGAATTTCAAAGTATGAAAATAAATGAAAAGTTAATATGAGAGGAGAAATTATGAGAGTAAATGGTACATTAATAAATTATTATTTTCATTGCAAAAGACAATGTTATCTTCATGGAAATAGATTAAACTTAGAAGATAATAGTGAAATTGTTAAGATTGGAAAAGCGATTCATGAAGATAAAGCGGCTAAAAGTAATAATTCAGAAATTGAAATTGATAACATAAAACTAGATAAGTTAACAGCCGAATATCTTACAGAAATAAAAAAATCAGATGCAGATATGGAAGCAGGAAAATGGCAACTTTTATATTACCTAAAGATTTTAAAAAGCAAAGGCATCGTAAGAAAAGGTAAACTTGAATGCATTGAAAAGAATAAATCTGATAAAAAGGTGACTTATGTTGATTTAGATGAAGAAAGTGAAAAAGAGCTTGATAAATATGTAGAAGAAATAGAAAAATTAATTTTAAAGAATGAAATTCCAGATGTATTAAATAAACCTACCTGTAAAAAATGTGCATATTATGAATTCTGCTATATATAAAAGAAGGGGATGAAAATATGGGAAGTACAAGATATATATCATCAATGGGGGAATTAACAAGGAAAGATAATTCACTTTGTTTTAGAAAAGATGGAAAAAACGTCTATATACCAATTGAAAACACAAAAGAAATATATTGTTTAAATGAGATAAGTATTAATACTAAGTTGTTAGATTTCTTATCTCAAAATAATGTTGTTGTTCACTTTTTTAATTATTTTGAAGGTTATAGTGGAACATTTTATCCAAAGGCTCAGTATAATAGTGGAAAACTTATTGTAAAACAGGTAGAAAAGTATACTACAACTAGAATGGTAATAGCAAAAGCTATAGTTAAGGGGATAGGAATAAACATAAGAGAAGTCTTGTATCATTATTATAAACATGATAAGAAAGAAGTTAAAGGAACTTTAGACTGGATTAAGGAGGAATTTTTTGAAAGAGTAGATTTATCAAAAGATGTTAAAGAGCTAATGGCAGCAGAGGGAGAAGTATGGCAAAGATTTTATGGAGAGTTTAAAAACTTTTTGCCGGAAGACTTTATAATGAATAAGAGAGTAAAAAGACCACCAGATAATCCTATAAATGCACTTATTTCTTTTGGAAATACACTTTTATATACAAAAACCATTTCAGCTATTTATAGAACCCATCTTGATCAGAGGATAAGCTTTTTGCATGAACCCTCAGAAGGCAGATTTTCATTAAGTCTTGATATAAGTGAAGTCTTTAAGCCAGTAATAGTTTATAGAACAATATTTGATTTAGTTAATAATAAAAAACTAAAGGTGGATAAGCATTTTGACAAGAAAGTGAATTATTGTTTATTAAATGAAGAAGGAAGAAATATCTTTATTTCAGCATTTGAAGAAAGACTTGAAAGTGTGTTTAATCATCCAAAATTAAAAAGAAAAGTGACCTATAGAACAGCAATAAAACTTGATTGTTATAAATTAATAAAATACATAATGGAAGATAAAGAATTTGTTCCCTTCAGTTTAAAGGAGGGGATGTAGTGGGAAAAGTAACGAACTATAATTATGCATTTGTATTTTATGATGTTAATGAAAAAAGAGTTCAAAGAGTGTTTAAGGTTTGTAAGAAATACTTATCACATTTTCAAAAATCAGTCTTTAGGGGAGAAATGTCGCCGTCAAAATTAATTAGATTCAAAACAGAATTAAATAAAGTAATAGATAAAAATGAAGATTTTGTTTGTATAATAAAGCTTATGAATGATAATGTATTTGGTGAAGAAGTACTTGGATGTTCAGCCAATAATACAGGAGAAGATTTAATAATATAAATTTACCAGGTAGAAATTTTAGCTATCTTTGTTAAAGCTAGAAATGATGGGATATTTGATAGTTTTAACATATTTTTATCAGAAAAACTTCATTCCTTGGTAAATTTTTGGTGATGTGGTATTATTACTAGTATAGGGGAATTTTTGAAGTTTAAGAATGCCTAAATCGCGTTGGATTAAGATTAACATGAGATGTATTTAAATCAATCAAAATATTCCTTAAACTCTCTTTGAACTTTGATTAAGATTAACATGAGATGTATTTAAATCTCAATGTTGATTGAGATAAGTTTGCTTCTTTGCAGATTAAGATTAACATGAGATGTATTTAAATAATGATTCATGCTCCACAAACTGGGGACGTTGTTAAGGATTAAGATTAACATGAGATGTATTTAAATGAATCAGAGAGATTAGGATTAGACCATGTTCCTTAGATTAAGATTAACATGAGATGTATTTAAATTGAAGATAATAAAGCCTTAATTGATGGTGAATTAGTGATTAAGATTAACATGAGATGTATTTAAATTTGAGAAAATTAGCTGAACAATGGGGATGGAGTACAAGATTAAGATTAACATGAGATGTATTTAAATCTGCTATTGGAATAAGTGTAGGTAGTTGCACACCTAGATTAAGATTAACATGAGATGTATTTAAATACAATATAAGGTTCATCTTCAATCACAAATTTTTGGATTAAGATTAACATGAGATGTATTTAAATAACTATATTTCCTTACATTAAGCAATATGTTATGGAGATTAAGATTAACATGAGATGTATTTAAATGAAAAAGAACAATGGATTTCTAAAGAAGATACAGGAGATTAAGATTAACATGAGATGTATTTAAATAAAGGTTTATTAGCTGCATATATTACTATTTCATAAGATTAAGATTAACATGAGATGTATTTAAATAATAGTTGCGAACACATATTCGCATGTGGTATAAGATTAAGATTAACATGAGATGTATTTAAATAATGTGTATAGCAATGCCAATAGTGGTTCTAATAGATTAAGATTAACATGAGATGTATTTAAATTTATAATTAATCTGAATGTCACCGACTTTAATGGAGATTAAGATTAACATGAGATGTATTTAAATAATATAAAATCCCCAAGAGATGTTGAAAAATATGTTGATTAAGATTAACATGAGATGTATTTAAATTCATTAGCCAATTCCTTTAGAGATGATACAAGCTTTGATTAAGATTAACATGAGATGTATTTAAATTCTAAAACACCTTTTTGTCTTAATAATTTAATAGGATTAAGATTAACATGAGATGTATTTAAATTGGATTGGAAGATATAGACGAGGTGGAAGAAAATGATTAAGATTAACATGAGATGTATTTAAATTATCATTAAACTTAGAAATAAAATCCATAGGTATTCCGATTAAGATTAACATGAGATGTATTTAAATAGGTATTATTTCAAAAGATCTGTGGAATGAATGTGATTAAGATTAACATGAGATGTATTTAAATTCTTTTCTTCTATAGGTTAGGGAATAAACACCTTTAGATTAAGATTAACATGAGATGTATTTAAATACTTTAAGTGATTGGAAGAAAGGCCGTAGTACTCCGATTAAGATTAACATGAGATGTATTTAAATTTAGCCATATCCCACATTTCATAATGTACTGGTGCAGATTAAGATTAACATGAGATGTATTTAAATACAGGAGATTTTAAACGGATTTGAAGCGTAAGGAGGGATTAAGATTAACATGAGATGTATTTAAATACCAGCTCAAAGCCTGTATAAACAAATGGCGTTTCGATTAAGATTAACATGAAATGTATTTAATTTATAGAGTACGGAAAAGATTATTTTAATTTCTATATTTATTAAAAGAATTCGGAACAAAAAGATATATATTTTTAAAGATATGCTATGATATGCTTATATATAAAAAAATATTAAATAAAGTGAGGCCAGTTAAAAGGTTTATTTTTGACTGGTTTTACTTTATTTAAATTAATCTAATATAGCTATGATTTTAATATCTAAATTAGCTGGTTTTAGTATTTTTATGGTGATTATTATTTTATTCAGATAAGTCAATGGCAGATTTACAAAAGCAGCAGATTTTTAAAACGTAAAAATAATAAATTTATATTAAATAAAACATAAATTTTTTGAAAAGAATAAGTTAAGAAATAAAAATAACATTATGATTTATTTTTAATTTAATGTTAAACTTATATTAAGTATGGAAAATTTAGAAATATTTAAGGAGTAATTTATTATGAAGGATTCAACTCACAGAATAGCTATTCCTTCTATCTTAGAAGTTGGAAAAGGAAATATAAATAATGTAGGAATGTTAATTAAAAAAGCTATGTTCAAGAAAGTATCAATATGTTTTGGAGATGGCATATATGAACTTTTTGGGGAGACAATAGAAAAATCTTTAGGAGAAGCCAATATTGAGATAGCTAATGTAGAAACTATTTTCAATATAGATTTTAATGAAATCAGTACAAAAGCTTTTGAACTTCCAAATGATGTTGATGCGTTAATTGGAGTTGGTGGAGGAAAAGCTATAGATGCAGTAAAATACATGAGCTTTTTAAAAAAAATGCCCTTTATCAGCATACCAACTTCAACTTCTAATGATGGTTTTGCAAGTTCAGGAGCATCGCTTTTACTTAATGGAAGACGCATGTCACTGCCAGCTAAAACACCTTATGGAATAATTGTTGATATTGATGTGATTAAGGGAGCGCCTGAAAAATTTATTTATTCTGGTATTGGAGATTTAGTATCAAACATTACTGCTTTATATGACTGGAAATTTGAAGAGGAAAATGGAAAAACAATTATTGATGATTTTGCAACTATGATTTCAAAAAAAGCCGTAAATAGCTTTGTAAGAACAGAATTTAAAGGTATTAAAGATGATTTATTCTTAAAAGAATTAGTTGATTCTTTAACGTTAAATGGTATTTCTATGGAGATAGCAGGAGACAGTTCTCCAGCTTCAGGAGCTGAACATTTAATATCTCATGCTTTAGATAAATTTCTTGAAAAACCAGAACTTCATGGCGTACAGGTTGGAATTGCAACTTATATTATGGCTAAAGTTCAGAATCACAGATCAGAAAGAATAACAAAGATATTAAAAGAAACAGGATTTTTGGATTATGTTAAAACCTTAAAAATGAAAAAGGTAGATTTTAAAAAGGCAATAGATATGGCACCTTCAATAAAACCTAATAGATATACATATATTCATATCAATAAAAATCAAGATATTGCAAAAAATATTGTTGATACAGATGAAATTTTAAATTATATACTAATATAAGTAATTTAGATTTATCAGATGTTATCAATTTATAATAGTGAATAATACTAGAATTTATATAGCGTTGTTTTTAAGTTTTTATATAAAGATACTTTTAAAACAATGCTATTTTTATTTTTTATAAAAGCGTTTACATAAATAAGTTACAAGTTATATAATTATATTATAAATTAAGAAAAGTGGGGATTTTAATTATGATGAAAATATTAATTTGCTGTTTAGGTGGCTTTTCATCTAGTGCTATGACGAAGAAGGTTAAAAATGAAATAGAAGAAAAAGAGCTTCAGGATAAAATATCTGTAGAATTTGGACCATTTGCAAGTTCATATAAAATTATGAACAATTATGATGTAGTAATGGTTTGCCCTCATATAAAATACGAACTTCCAATGTTCATGAAAAATCATAAGAATATTGATGTTCCAATTTATATATTCCCACCTAAGATGTATGGGAATATGAAGGCAGAGGATATTTATGAAGATGCTTTAGATATAATTGAAGGATATAAAGAGACCAAAATGAATCCTTGGAATTTCCCAGGTGAGGAAAATATTATGATTGTGCAAAGATGTAGCAGCTATAGAAAATCAAGAAAATAATATATTATTTTTTAATGACCATGAATGATAAAACCATCATGGTCATTTTTGTTAATAAAGTTATGAATTTTATTGATAAATTTATATTTAGTGGAATAAATTGTGTATACTATATTTAATGTTATTATTTTTAATAATCATATAATTTATAAATATTTTGATTTAAAATGTACTTGATTAAATTTGTAAGAAATGTTTTTGGTTAAAGGGGAGATATATGAGAAATGATTAATAATAGAGAATATTATCAGATTGGGGATGTATCAAAAATATGCAATATATCAGTAAAAACATTAAGATATTATGATGAAATAGGTTTATTAAAGCCAAATAAAATTGATATACAAAGCAACTATAGATACTATACTAATGATCAATTGACTTTAGTTATTGTAATTAAACATTTTAAAGAAGCTGGATTTTCATTAAAAGAGATAAAGAAGCTTTTAGGAAGAGAGAATCTTGAATATAATGAGCAGAAAATAAAAGATAAATGCATTGAAATTGATAATAAAATAAATGATTTAATAAGAGTTAAAGAAAAATTGCAGTTTTGCATAAATATAAAACAAGAAAAAAGAGAAGAAGATACTTCAAATAAGCCTAAATTTGAAATAAAAGAGATACCAGTTTCTTATGTTGCTTACTTAAGAAGTGTTGGAGGTTCTAGTCAAAAAGAATTTTCAGTAAGGTACTGTAACCTTATTTCATTAATGGAGAAGAATAAATTTCATCTTATTAAAAATGTAATGGCAGTATATTATGATGATTGTATTGCTTTTGAGGATAAAGAGAAAACAGAATATGACATTGAGGTTTGTGCACCTGTTTCAGAAAATAAGGAGATACCAGGTCTTGTTAGAAAATTTGGAGGCTTTAAAGCTTTAACCACTATTCACTATGGAAGTTATAATAATATGATAGATACATATAGAAAAATGATTGAATATATTAATGAAAATAATTATGAAATTTGTGGACCAGCAGTTGATAATTATCTTGTGGACATAATAAGTACATGTGATGAAATGAATTATGTAACAGAATTAATAATTCCAATAAAATAAACAGTAATTCTCAATTATTATATAAAAGGGTATTAATTTAAATATGTATTGACTCTCCAGTTACTGGATGCTGTATTCTTTCAATTATGATATTTGAAAGAGGTGTTTATAATGATGGCAGAAAGTAAAAAAACATGTGATAATATGATGGAAAATGGCAACCTAGGGAATCTCATTATGAAGTTTGCTGTTCCGTGTGTAATAGCAATGGTAGTAAATTCGTTGTACAGCATAGTTGACCAGATTTTCATTGGTCAGGGAGTAGGTTATGTTGGTAATGCTGCTACTAATGTTACATTTCCATTAGTAGTTTTAGCAATAGGATTTTCACTACTTTTAGGTGATGGTGCTGCTGCTTTTTATAGTATTAAGCTAGGTGAAAACAATAAAGAAGAAGGCTCTAAGGCAATAGGAAATGCTATTTTATTATTAGGCGTCTTAGGGCTAATATTCCTAAGTGTTGGATATATATTTATAGAAAATATGCTTTGGAGCTTTGGAGCAACAGCTGCTAATATTTCTTATGCTTTGGATTATATGAAGATAATACTTATAGGATTTCCATTTATGATATTTGCATGTGGACTAAATTCAATAATACGTGCAGATGGAAGTCCAGAGTATTCAATGGCAGCTATGATTGTTGGTGCAGTAATTAATATTATATTAGATCCTATATTTATATTCATTTTTCATATGGGAGTTACAGGCGCTGCTATAGCTACAGTAATAGGACAGATTATATCATGTATTATTTCTGTAAGCTATATGAGAAAATTTAAGAATATAAACTTTAAAAGAAGTATTTTAAAGTTTGATAAAAATATCTCTAAGACAATAATGTCTTTTGGTATATCAAGCTTAATTACACAAGTTGCAGTTACATTAATAATAATAGTAAGCAATAATGCTTTGGCTTATTATGGAGCAGAATCTATTTATGGAAGTGATATACCTATAAGCTCAATGGGAATTGTAATGAAGGTTAATGAAATATTAATAAGTATAGTTATAGGGATTGCGGTAGGTGGACAGCCTATACTTGGATATAATTATGGTGCAAGAAATTTTAAGCGTGTAAAAGATACATATTTTATGATCATAAAAATAGCTACTATTGTATCTATATTAGGATTTATAAATTTTCAGTTTTTCCCTCAAAGTATAATTAATTTATTTGGTCAAAGTAGTTCATTGTATAATGAATTTGCATTAAAATCATTTAAGATATTTTTAATGTTATGTCCTTTTATAGGATTTGAGCTTACAACGTGTATTTTCTTTCAGGCAATAGGTGAACCTGTAAAAGCAATAATACTTACCTTATGCAAGCAGACATTTTTTATAATTCCATTAATGATAATACTTCCAAGATTTATTGGTGTTGAAGGAGTGCTATATGCTGGACCTTTTGCAGAAGGAATTTCAGTTTTATGTACATTGATTTTTACTGTATATGAAATGAATAAATTAAATAAAATAGATGAAGAATTAAAATTTAATGGATAATTATAATAAAAATATTAAATTCTTTTATTAGCATAAAGCTACTATAATTATAAAAATATAATAAAGAATAACCATGTATGATTTTTCGCCATTCATGGTTATTTTTTATGAATGTAGAATTTTGTTGTACGAAAGTTTGAATAAATTTTAAAGATTTTCCGTAATCTTCCCTTTTAAAGCATATATTCATTATAGAAAATTAATTAATGCTAAGGGAAGTTTAGGAGGAAATAGTAATGAAAGAAAGAAGAATTGTAAAAATTAAAACAAACATGCATGAGGATACAAAATTTAAAATAATAGATACTATGGAAGAAAGAGATCTTATTCATTATGCATGGATTAGAATTATAACACTTGCGGGCAAGGTAAATAGAGAAGGCGAGCTTTATATGTCAAGTAATATTCCATATACAGTGAAGACATTAGCCTTAGAGTTTAATAGAAGTACAGAAAAGATAAAATTAGCTTTAGATGTCTTTGTTGAATTAGAAATGGTCGAAGTAAATGAAGAGAGCGTATATGTAGTTAAAAATTTTGTTAAGCATCAAAATATAAAGACAAAGCAAAAGGATACAGAGGTTAAACAAGATACTAAAAATAGAAATAAATCTGAAATTTTAAATTTAGATAATGATACAAGCAATAATGAAGATATAAGTATAGAAAATGAAATTGACAATATTAACATAAATAGTATTAGCAAATCTATAAATGGATTAGATGATAAAAATAATAGAAATATAGAAAACAATAATACAATTTTAAAGAAGCTTTATATTGAGGAAAATAAAAAGCATGATTTAAGTAATGATATTATAAAGAAAGAAAATAATAAGAAATGCACTGAAAAGAAAAAATCTCCACATAAAAGTAAAAGTTCATCATTAAATATGGAGGAGGAAGATGATGATAAATATTTAGTTAAATTTTATGATAAAGAACCAGAACTTGCTGAAGGAGAGCGGGTAATACAGTCTTGGAATTTTTCATAAGGCATTTTTTGAAGCTAGCTTATTAATAATAAAGAAAGATGTCAATATAAGATTACGTTATATAAACATCTTCCATTAAAATTTATTAAAAAAGATATAATGATTTGTTTGATGAGTTAGATTCATATTCAGATGGATCTATCAAAGTAGCATTTTCTTTAACATAATTTATAATATCAGAATTATTACTTCTATTTGAAACTAAGAAATAAGTAATTTTACCGTCAGAGATATATTTTTTTAGTTTATCTAAGGTAAGTGATTTATCAGAACCGGAAAAACCACCATAAGCATAAGCAGGAAGTCCAGTATTAATTATGAATGAATCAACATCAGAAGTACTTTGTGAAGTGACTAAAAAACTTCCTTCCTTATAATTTTTTACAAGGTAATCTTGTAATGAATTATTAGAAGAACTATTTTTTTTATTTGAGTTATCTGAAGCAAGCTCAGGTCCAGCATATGGTTTTACAAAGTTTGAAGGAACATATTTAACAGGGGTTAATGCCCAGTATAATGGACACACAATTAAAGCTGACATTAAAAATAGTGCTCCCCAAAATATGCAATATTTATTTGAATTAAGGTAATTTATACAAATGGGAATTAAGGCTATTAATGATAATGCTAAACAAAAAAGAAATAATATTTCTGTTAATATTGAATAATTGTCAATATATCTAAGCTGAATCATATTTGTACAAAAGAAAGCTAAAGGTAGCAAGAATGACTTTAAGGAATTATTAAGTTTAAAGTCATTAAGCATTTTTACAAATCCGATTCCAAATAAGGCACTAATGCTAGGCGCAAACATACAAAGGTAATATCTATGAAAATATCCAGCAAAGCTGAAGAATATAAACATTGTAAAGAAATTTAAAATCCAAAATGTTAACGTGGAATTTTCAATGGATAAATCATTTTTCCTAAATTTTTTAACAAATGAAAGCATAGTAAATATGCAGAAAATAATTAGCCATGAAATCTGCCCATAAAGTTCATTTGACCAAAGTCTTAAAATGGATGGAGTACTGATGCTATCACGTCCACCACTAGAATTTTTATTAGAAGAATTCACCTCTAAAGAATTTGGAGGAGCATTATTAGGCTGAGGATTAATGCTGTTATTAGTGCTTATGTTATTATTACTGTTAGCAAGATTATGTTTATCTTTGGGAGCATGTCCACCAGAATTAAAATTTGGATTATTGTCATCTGAGTTGATATTTTTATTATTAGGCTTAGATGAATTAATTTTAGTGCTTGTTCCAGAAATTCTTTCAACACCATTATGATCTATAATAAGCTCCATAACACTATTAGAAGTGGAACTTCCAACGTAAGGTCTATTTTCAGATGGATATAAATCTACAAATATAGCCCACGAAAAAGAAATACAAAGCATTATTATGGAGGCAATTATTCCATTGAAAAGCTTTTTCATAAATCTTCCTTTAGCAAATATTAAATAAGTTATGCAAAGTGCAGGCATGTACATATAAGCTTGTAACATTTTTATATTAAATCCAAGTCCAATTAGAATGCCAGCAATATATAAATATTTAGGTGAGTCTTTTTCAATGGACTTAAATAAAAAATAAATAGATATTAATAGTACAAAAACAAGCTGCATATCTACTGTATTGTTTCTAGATGCCACAACAACAGCAGGTGTAATTGAAAATACAAATGCAGATATAAGACCAGAGATTTTGCCAAAGTGTTTTGAAACAAGAATATACATCATCAAACATGAAGCTGTACTTGCTAAAGCTTGAGGCAATAACATAGCAAATCCATTATAGCCAAAAATCAATACAGATAATGTTTGAATCCAGAAACCTAAAGGGGGTTTATCTATGGACAACATGCCAGCAGGGTCAAATGATACAAAAAAGAAATTTTTGAAGTTCTCACTCATGCTTTTTATTGCAGCAGCATAATATTCATTTCCATATCCATATTGCGAAATATTAAATAAATTAAAGAATAAAGAGACTAGCATAATTAAAAATAATAGAACAATATGGTAGTTTTCTTTTAGTGAATTTATAATTTGTTGCTTGGATAGAAATTTTTTATTAAATAAAGTCATATGAAACATACCTCCATCTGGTTAGTTATTCCAATTATAGATTTATATTCTTAATATAAGCTGAACAGTAAGACTAAAAAAATAAAAATATAAACAATTTAAAAGATAAAATGAAAGTAGTGAAGGGAAATATTGGATGGTTTAAAACATGATAAATAAGATCAGTTATCTTTAAGTCTTCTCAAAAATCATAGAAATATATTTATCTAACATTTTAAGAGCACTTTAGAAATAGAGGTTCTTTTTAAATTTAATTGCAAAACACATGTTCATTTAGGATATAATTAAGGTAGGTGTGTGTTACTTAATAATTGATAATGTTTAATATTTATATTATAAATTGGAATTTGTCTAATAATGATCAATTATCAATGATCAATTTTTAATGGAGGATGAAAAACTTTCAGTTTTTCTAAAATATATTATTGCATCTATATTTGCTATAGCAAATATAATCCGCCATCGCTAAAGCGAATGTTATGGCTAATGCCATAACGATGCAATAATACAATTAAAAAGCTATAAGCTTTTTTTCCTTCATTGATCATTGAAAATTGTCAATTGTTAATTGGTTTACAAATTCTAGTTTGTGCGACAGCTTCATTTTAATAGATTAAAAAATCTAAGTTTAAAAAATTAATTAAGGAGGAATAACCTTTGAGACTATTACATACTGGGGATTGGCATTTAGGTAAGAACTTAGAAGGCCAAAGTAGAATGGATGAACAGGAACAATTTTTAAATGATTTTGTAAAGATCGTTGAAGAGAATAATATAGATTTAATAATAATAGCAGGAGATGTTTATGATACTGCTAACCCACCAGCAAGAGCAGAAAGAATGTTTTATGATACATTAAAGAAGGTATCTAGAAATGGCGAAAGACTTACACTGGTTATTGCGGGAAATCATGATAATCCAGAAAGGTTAGTTGCAGCAGGACCTTTAGCTAGAGAACATGGAATAATTATGTGCGGAACCCCAAAAACAATAGTAGAAACTGGAGAGTATGGAAAGCATAAAGTTGTAAATTCTGGTGAAGGTTTTATTGAAATAGAAGTAAATAATGAAAAAGCTGTTATATTAACAGTTCCTTATCCAAGTGAGAAGAGATTGAATGAAGTCATATATGATTTTATGTCTGATGAAGAGGAAAAAGCAAAATCATATGGAGAAAGGATTGCAGCTCTTTTTGATACATTAAAGAATAACTACAGAGATGACACAATAAACCTTATGGTATCTCATATTTTTGCTATGGGAAGTGAAGAGTCTGGATCTGAAAGAAGTATACAACTTGGCGGAAGCTATATTGTTGATGGAAGCTGCTTCCCCAAAGAAGCTCAATATATAGCTCTTGGTCATGTTCATAAGCCACAAATAGTTCCCGGAACAAATAAGAAAGCAAGATATTGTGGATCGCCACTTCATTATAATAAGAAAGAAATAAGCTTTAAGAAAAAATGTTTTATAGTAGATGTTAAGCCTAAAGAAGAATGCAAAATAGAAGAAGTAGAATTTAAGGTTTATAAGCCAATAGAAATATGGAGATGCAAAGGCATTGAAGAGGCAATAAGCAAATGTGAAGAAAATAAAGACAGAGACTGTTGGGTGTATTTAGAAGTTGAAACTGACAGATATATAAAAGAAGATGAAATAAAATCAATGAAAGATTTAAAGAAAGATATTCTTGAAATCACACCTAAAGTAAAAGGCATTGAGGATGAAGAAAGTGAATTTGTAAATGTTAATGAGAAATCTTTTGAAGAAATCTTTACGGAGTTTTATAAGAAAGAAAGAGATGTTGAACCTGATGATGAATTGTTAAAATTACTATTATCTATAATGGGAGAGGAGGAAGAAGCTGATGAGACCAATTAAGCTTATGATTGAAGGATTAAATAGTTTTATAGAAAAACAGACAATTGATTTTGAGGATCTTACAAGTGAAGGTTTCTTTGGGATTTTTGGACCGACTGGTAGTGGTAAATCAAGTATACTTGATGGAATAACTTTGGCTCTGTATGGAAACATAGCAAGAAAAAGTTCTAATTATATAAATATAAATTGCGATAGATTAAATGTTAATTTTGAATTTCAAATTTGTAGTTCAGAGGTAAAAAGATATATTGTAGACAGAGAATTTAGAAGAAAGAAAGATGGAAGTATTTTATCAGGAAAATGCAAGCTTATTGATTGTGAAAATGATGAGATTTTAGCTGATAGCGTGAAGGGAATAAATAAAGCCATTGAGTCAATTATTGGGCTTAATTTAGAAGACTTTACAAGGACAGTAGTACTGCCACAAGGTAAATTTAGTGACTTCTTAAAACTTGAAGGAAAAGATCGTAGAGAAATGCTTGAAAGGTTATTTAACCTTCAAAAGTATGGGGATAATTTATCTAATAAGCTGTCAAGGGAAATAACAAGACAGAGAAGTGAATCAAATATATTAAATGGTCAGCTTATGGGGTATGAAGATATAACTGATGAAAATATAAATGCAAAGAAGGAAGCTTTAAATGAGATTAATAATAACTTAGTATCATTAAAAGATGAAAATGAAAAGCTAGATAAAAAGTTTAAAGAATGCGAAAATCTTTGGAATTTACAAATTGAGTTAAATGAGTATTCAGAAAAGAGACTTAAGTTAAAGGAAAAAGAAGATAAGTATAATGAACTTAAATCTATAATAAAGCTTGGAGAAGCAAGCAATAGAGTATTACCTTATTTGAAAGCATATGAAAATACAATAGCAGCTTTTAAAGAAAATAAAACTCAGCTTACTTTATTAAGTAGTAAACTTCAAAATATAAAAATTGAAAAAGAAGAAATAGATAAAACTTATGATTTAGCTAAGGAAAAGAAAGATAATGATCTTCCTAAATTGTTAGTAAATGAGAAGATGGTTAGTGATGCAATAAGTGAAGAAGAAGCACTTAAGAGTATTGAAGCAAAAATATCTTTATTATTAAATGAGAAGAAAGCACTACATATAAAAATTGAAGAAGATAGTAAGAAGCTTCTAGAACTAGAAGAAGAAATAAAAAGATATTCAGCTGAATGTGAAAATAATCAAAGTGAGTATGACAAGTTAAAAATAGATGAAGAATTTAAAGTTAAAGTACAAAAAGGGATTTTAGATGAGCAAAGATTGTCCTCCATAAAAGATGCACTTATTAAGGATAAAGAAAAAAAAGAGAATATAGAAAAGGATAATCTTGTAGTTTTAGAAGAAGGGAAAAAACTTAGAAGTATATTAGAAGAAAAGAAAAAAATATTAAATGAATATAATGAAAAGATTAAATCTTTAGATGAAAATTGCCCTGGTGATCAAAATGCATTACTAGGTCTTAGAGATCTTATAAATGTAGCAAAAGAAAGAACTAATAATTTAAATAAATTAAACGAAGAAAATAAAGCATGTGAAAATGAAATAAAAAAACTAGACAGTGAAAAGGAAGATAAAAAGAAAGAATTAGAAGCTTTTGAAAAAGAATTAGATGAATTTAAAGATGAGCTTAATGAAGCGATAAAAGAAAATTTAGCACATACTTTAAGAGTAGATTTAATTGAAGGTGATACTTGTCCAGTATGTGGTTCAACGCATCATGTTAAAGAAAATATAAAAAATGATGAATTAAAAGATGTAACAGTAATAGAAGAAAAGATTAAAGCGAAAGAAAAAGAAATAAAATTAATTTCAGAAGCCATTATAAAATATGAAAGCAGAATCTTATTACTAAATGAAAAAAATAATAAGAATAAAGAAGAAATCATTAAAATAGAGGAGTTTTTAAAAGAAGCTTCATTAGAAGAGCTTCAAAAAAGATTTAGTAAATTAGAAAAAGATTTAGATGTTTATAAGAAAGAAAAGGAAAGTACTGAAAAAGCATTAAACAATATAAAAAATGAAATAACAGAAGAAGACGGAAAAATTAATAGCAAAAGAGAAGTATATGCTAATAATGTAAAACAGCTTAATTTATTAAATAAAGAAATTACTGATAAAGAGGAAGAATTTAATATTTATGAAAATATTTTATCTAAATTAAAAGAAGATACAAGTGTAGAAGATTTTAAGAAAAAGAATGAGGAAATAACACAAATTGAATTAAAAAGAAATTCACTTGAAAAAGTATTAAAAGAAAAAAGAAATGAGTTAGATAAACTAAAAAAATTAAAAGAAAATAAAAATGCAGAGTTATCTATAAGCAAAGAAAGTGCTGCTAAAATAGATACTAATTTAAATTCATATGAAGAAAGTAAAAAGGAAAAGATCCAATCTATAAAAAATAAAGTTGGTGAAGAAAAAGAGTTAAAAAAATTATTAATAACTATTAAAAAGAATATCATAGATATAAGTGAGTTATATAAGAGGACAGAAGAAAGAAAAAATGAAATAGAAAAAGAATATAAAGATATAAATGAAAAGCTTATTTCAGCGCAAAGTAAAGACAATGATTTAACAGTAAGGAAAAATCAAGATGAAATAAGTTTAAGTAAGTCTATAAAAGATGAAGGATTTGAAAGCTCAGAAGATGTTAGAAAGAGCTTGATTAAAGAGGAATTGTTAAATTCATATAAGGATAATGTGAATTTATATAATGAAAACTTATCTAAAATAGATGGTGCTATAGAAAGTTTATTAAAGAAAATAGATGACAGAGAAATAAGCAAAGAAGAATATGAAAGGATAAAATTACTAAAGGTTCAGGAATATGAAAGATATTCTAAATTAAATGAAGAAAAAATTAAATGTGATGAAGAGTTAAAAGTTTTAGAAACTAAGATGAATGAACAAAAAGAACTTTTAAGTAAGAGAAAAGAATTAGATCACAAAATATCATTGTTATCAGATTTAGATAAATTATTTAAAGGCAAAAAGTTCGTAGAGTTTGTTGCTGCATATCAATTAAAATATGTAACAATTGAAGCCTCAAAGAGATTAAAAGAAATAACTCATGGAAACTTTGGAATTGAAGTTGATGAAAATGGAAGATTTATAATGAGAGATTATAAAAATGGAGGAGCGGAACGGGATGCTTCAACATTATCAGGGGGAGAAACATTCCTTGCATCTTTATCATTAGCTTTAGCTTTATCAGCACAAATTCAATTAAAAGGAACAGCGCCGCTTGAATTATTCTTCTTAGATGAAGGCTTTGGTACATTAGATGAAGATTTACTTGAAGTTGTAATGAGCTCTCTTGAAAGAATTCATAATGACAGGCTTAAAGTTGGTATAATAAGCCATGTCGAAAGTATAAAAAACAGAGTTCCTGTAAAACTTGTTATTACTCCAGCAGAATGTGGTGTTGGTGGCAGTAAGGTTAGAATTGAGCGAACTTAGAGTGTAACTAAAGTTAAGTATAATTTCTTCTTAAATTGGAAAGACTTAAAAAATGTATAGTGAAAGAATGCGTAAATAAATAATTATAATTACATTTATTTTATTACGCATTCTTCAAAGAAAGTTTAAGGAGAGATTATTAATGAAAGAATTGAAATTAAATAAAAGAAATGAAGAAACCGGACATAATGCAAGAAGACTAAGAAGAAATGGAGTAATTCCAGGTATTGTTTATGGAAAGAAATTAGGAAGTTTAATGTTTGAAATAGGTCAAATGGACCTTTTAAGAGATTTAAGTGATGCTGGAGAACATGGAGTAGTAAACTTTAATTTAGATGGTTATAGTGGAACTGCTGTAATAAAAGAAGTACAAAAAGATGCAGTTAATCATAATGTAATTCATGTAGATTTAGAAGAAATTGATAATAATCATACAATTGAATCTGAAGTTCCAATAATCTTTAAAGGAAAAGATTTCTTAAATGAAAAAGGTGTTGTATTACAAACTCAAAAAGATACTGTTAAAGTATCTTGTATGCCAGAAGATTTACCAAAATCAATAGAGTTTGACATTAAAAATGCTCAAATAGGAAGCGTATTTAAATTAAGTGATATCGAAGTCGGTAGTGAAATATCTATTGTAGATGACTTAAATACAGTGTTAGCTTCAATATCTGGAAAACAATTCATGATAGAGCCAGAAGATGATGTAGAGAAAAAGTAGAATATAATAAAAAGTAAAATTTATATATAATATCTATATGAAATTTAGATAAAAAAATTTTGAATATCTTTGAAACTTATAGGCAAAATCAAAGATTCATTTATAAAATATTACTAAAAGCTGTCGAAGTTTTTGTCAAAAGATCAGAAGTTGCTATTCAAAAAACTATAAAACTATTTTTTATTATATTCAAATATTGTATAATAAATAATGAGATAAATGGGGAGGGACGATTAAAATGAATTACAAAGAAAAATATAATATTTGGTTAAATTCAGACATAATAAATGAAGAGACAAAAAATGAATTAAGAAGTATAACTGATGAAAAGGATATAGAGGATAGATTCTATCAAGATTTAGATTTTGGTACAGGTGGATTAAGAGGCGTAATCGGAGCTGGTAGTAATAGAATGAACGTATATACTGTAGCTCAAGCAACTCAAGGATTTGCTGATTATTTAAATAAAAGCTTTGATAAGCCAAGTGTAGCCATTGCTTATGATTCAAGAAATATGTCTAAAGAATTTGCTAAATCTGCTGCACTTACTTTATGTGCAAATAATATAAAGGTTTATTTATATGAAAGTTTAAGACCAACTCCAGTACTATCATTTGCTGTTAGAGAATTAAAATGTACTGGTGGTATAGTAATAACTGCATCACACAATCCAAAGATTTACAATGGATATAAGGTGTATGATGAGTTCGGTGGACAAGTAACTGATGAAAAAGCTAACATAATAATTCAATGTGTTAAGGCTGTAGACGATTTTTCTAAGATTAAAAGTATAGAAGAAAGTGAAGCTTTAGAAAAGAATCTTTTAGAATATGTTGGAGAAGCATTAGATAAGGTTTACTATGAAAAAGTTGAAGCTTTAACAATAAGAAAAGATTTAGTTAAAGAAAGCGCTAAAGAACTAAAAGTTATTTATACTCCTATCCATGGTTCGGGAAATGTTCCAGTTAGAGCGGTATTAAAGGATCTTGGATATAATGTTGATGTTGTTAAAGAACAAGAAGCTCCAGATGGAAACTTCCCAACAGCTTCATATCCAAATCCAGAAAATCCAGATGTATTTAAGCTTGCATTAAAAATGGCAGAAACAGAAGCACCAGATTTGATCTTTGGAACAGACCCAGATTGTGATAGAATTGGTCTTGTTGTTAAAGAAGCTAGTGGAGAATACAAAGTATTAACAGGAAACCAAACTGGTTTACTTTTAACTCATTATGTATTAAGCTCTCTTAAAGAAACAGGAAAATTACCTAAAAATGGTGTTGTTATTAAAACAATAGTTACAACAGAAGGTGCTAGAAAGATTGCAGAAGACTTCGGTGTTGAATTAATGGATGTATTAACAGGATTCAAGTATATCGGAGAAAAAATCAGAGAATTTGAAGATGCAGGAGATAAGAGTTATCTTTTCGGGTTTGAAGAAAGTTATGGATACTTAGCAGGTACTTTTGTACGTGATAAGGATGCTGTAATTGCTTCAATGCTTGCATGTGAAATGGCATTATATTATAAGAAACAAGGCAAGAGCCTTTATGATGCATTAATAGAATTATACGAAAAATATGGATTCTTTAAGGAAAATTTGGTATCTATTGAATTAAAAGGTAAAGAAGGCCAAGAAAAGATAGGAACTTGCATAGAAGCATTAAGAACTGAAAAATTAAATGCAGTTGGAGATGTTAAAGTAGCAACTAGATTAGATTATAAATTAAGCATTGAAGAAGATGTTAAGGGTGGATCTGAAAAGACTATTAACCTACCAAAATCAAATGTATTAAAATATATTTTAGAAGATGATTCATATTTTGTAGTAAGACCATCAGGAACTGAACCAAAAATGAAGATTTACTTAGCTATAAAAGGCAGTAGCTTAGAAGATGCAGAAACACAAATAGCTAACTTTAAAGAAAAAGTAATGGAAATAATAAATGAAAAATTAAACTAGAATATAAATAAAAAAATTGCTATCATCATTATAGGTGATAGCAATTTTTTATTCTTTAGAAAATTATATTTATGGACAATCTGTGGCGAGGTGCCCCTTGAGGGTATAAGTTATTTTAAAAAATATTGCAATAGACTAATGCATAGTTCCTAAAGAATAAAAAATAAATTAT
>ENA-OWPM01000065-OWPM01000065.1-human-gut-metagenome-genome-assembly--contig:-NODE-65-length-136422-cov-7.170679_pt1 | contig 136422 bp, 149 predicted proteins | sample MGYA00248267_ERZ651852 | MGnify/ENA primary metagenome ERZ651852 (study PRJEB26924, sample SAMEA4378228) | human gut metagenome | biome: human gut; feature: human-associated habitat; material: faeces... | reverse complement strand
ATTCTTAAATTCTTAAATTCTTAAATTCTTAAATTCTTAAATTCTTAAATTCTGGGAATTTTATTTTACTTAACAATGTTTGTCTACTTTTTATTTAAAAATATTTTCACTATATGTTTTTATGTATGCTATAAAGTAATATATCAAAAAAATAGATAAAGATGTAACTAAAAATAAATTTTTTTAATTACACCTTTATAAAAAAGACTACATTTTATTTTAATATACAAAATATTTTGCTGTTTCCAGAGTTAATTTTTATTTTGGTATCATTTTCTTCTAATATAAATTCTGCACCTTCTACAGATTCTACATTAACAACATCTTTTAATACCAATGTCCATTCTTCCTCTGTCCCTGTTGATTCAATTACTATTTTATTACCATTCTTTAAAACCTCAACAGAAAGTTTTTCTTCATTGTTCATATCAAAAACTTTTGCACATGCTTTAGTATTTTCTTTTAATTCATATGCTAATAATGAAACATCTTTTCTATAATCATAATCAGGTTTACTATCTTCAGCACCAACTGCAATAATACTATTTTCTTTAATCATCATAGGTACACTTAAGTAGTCATGTTTTTCTTTAATCCATCTTCCACCTTCATATTTCTTTCCAGTGATGAAATTTGTCCACTTTCCTTCTGGTAAATAGTATTTTGCTTTACCTTCATCATTAAATATAGGTGCTACTAAAATTGATTCTCCAAGCATATATTGTTTATCTAAATAAATACATGCATCATCATCTTGATATTCTAAAACCATTGATCTCATAACTGGAATACCAGTTTCATGAGTTATCTCTGCCATTCTATATAAATAAGGCATTATGCTACATTTTAATTTAGTGAAGAATCTAACTACATCACAAGCTTCTTCATCATATAACCATGGTACTCTATATGATTTACTTCCATGTAATCTACTATGAGATGATAGTAATCCAAATGCAACCCATCTCTTATAAACATCAGCTGTAGATGTGCTCTCAAAGCCTCCTATATCATGGCTCCAAAATCCAAATCCAGACATACACAATGATAATCCACCTCTTAAACTTTGCTCCATAGATTCATAGTCAGCTTCACAATCTCCTCCCCAGTGTACAGGGAATTGTTGTCCACCTGCTGTAGCTGACCTTGCGAATAATACAGCTTGATCATCACCTTTGTATTTCTTAAGTGTTTCAAATACCACTTTATTATACATATAAGTATAGTAGTTGTGCATTTTCTTTGTATCTGATTTATCAAAGTATTGTACATTTTCTGTAGGTATACGTTCGCCAAAATCAGTTTTAAAACAGTCTACTCCCATATCAATTAATTCTTTAAGCTTTCCTGAATACCATTCACATGCTGATGGATTTGTAAAATCAACCAATCCCATTGCTGGTTGCCACATATCCCATTGCCATACATCTCCATTAGGTTTCTTTAAAAGATAACCATGTTTCATTCCTTCTTCAAATAGCTTTGATTCTTGTCCTATATAAGGATTTATCCATACACATATATTTAATCCCTTTTCTTTAAGCCTCTTAAGCATTCCTACTGGATCTGGGAACACATCATCATCCCATTCAAAATTACACCAGTTAAAGTCTTTCATCCAGAAACAATCAAAATGAAATACTCTAAGTGGAATATCGCGTTCTGCCATTCCATTAACGAAGCTTGTTACTGTTTCTTCATCATAATTTGTAGTGAATGATGTTGTAAGCCATAATCCAAACGACCATGCTGGTGGTAATGCCGGCTTTCCTGTTAATGTTGTATAATTCTTAACAACTTCTTTCATTGTTTCTCCACCAATTATAAAGTAATCTAAGCACTCTCCTGGAACACTAAATTGAACTTTATTAACATTTTCTGATGCTACTTCAAATGATACCTTTTCTGGATGATTTACAAATACACCATAGCCTTTATTAGTAATATAAAACGGAATATTTTTATATGATTGTTCTGTACTTGTTCCTCCATCTTCATTCCATACGTCGATAGTTTGCCCATTCTTAACAAAGGCTGTAAACTTTTCTCCTAGCCCATAAACTAGTTCTCCTGCACTTAAACGTAACTGCTCTCTCATATAAACACCATCTTCTACAATGTTTATAAAATCTTCCTCTTGTATAGTTTTGATATAAGCAAGTCCTTTATTTTCGCTACAAGTTAATTTTTTATTACCTTTATAGAATGCCATTTCCCATTTTTCTTTACTGAGTATCATTTTAGTATTTCCAGATTTAAATATAACTTCATTTTCATTATCTTCAATTAATACTTTAGTATCTTTGTTTTCATGTATTTCAAAACTAGGTGATTTCTTTTGTTCTCCCATAAAATGATATGCTCTAACTCTAATTACATCTTCCATTGGTGATGTAATCTTATATGTGATGACCGCACCTCCTAAAGTATCACCTCTTGTATTTATTTTAGTACAAGGTGCAGATACTGTTAATGTATCTCCTTCTATTTTTATTCTATGAACTTCTTTTGGGCTATAAATTTTTACTCCTTCTTTATCTAACCAACATCCATTACTAAATTTCATAAAGTTCTCTCCTTTTCATAAATATAATCCTGATTTAAAAATCGTATTCTATGTTATAATATCCCTTTTCTAAATTTATAATTTTCACTATTTTTTATTAAATCATTTAGAAGATATATTAATTTTTATCCCTTTACAGATCCTGCTGCTACTCCTCCAACAATATATTTTTGACCTAAAATAAATACTATTAATACTGGAAGTAATGTTAGCATAATGTCTGCACTAACTAGATTCCATGAATTTTCAAATGCTCCAAAGAAGTTATAAACTGCTAGAGTCATTGGCCATTTTGCTGAATTATTTAAGTAATACAATGGCATTGTGAAATCATTCCATACAGCCATGAAATTTAAAACAAATAATGTTGACATTATAGGTTTTAACAAAGGTAATATTATTTGTACAAATAATTTAATTGGACCACATCCATCAATTACTGCCGCTTCATCTATCTCTCTTGGAATAGTTGATATAAATCCATAGCATAAGAATAAGCTAAGTGGTATATTTATAGCTGCATAAACTAATATAACTCCAATTCTTGTATTAACAAGATTTAATGCTTGCAAAACTTTCATTAATGCAACATTATTAATTGGTATTGCTATACCGGAAATAATAAAGTAGTAGATAAGATTATTTATGCCTTTACGATTTCTAGCAATAACAAAAGCTGCCGCTGATACTACAATTACTATTATTACTACACTTACTGTTGCATATAGAAGACTGTTAAAAAATGAAGATACTAGCTTTCCTTGCTCAATTACTGTCTTATAATTTTCAAACTGCCATGTACTTGGTAAGGCTAGAGACATCTTATTAGATTCTCCCTGTGTCTTAAAGGAGTTAAGAAATAAAACCACTAATGGTATTAATATTATTAAACTTATAAATATTGTTGCAGTATTTGCTACTATTGACTTTATAGTTTTCTTTGAACTCTTCATTAAGCTTCAACCTCCTTATTTTCCATGGATTTAAGAATATAATATAACAGTAGTAGTAATATAAAGAATAGAATACTAGACAAGGTTGTACCCATTGCATAATTTCCTTTTGAAAATTCTTTATATACTGCCGTATTAATTACTCCAGTTGCATTTCCTGGTCCACCATTTGTTAGTGAATAGATCATATCAAATACTCTAAAGCCATATGTTACGTTAAGTACAGTAACATTCACAATAATTGGTTTTAATAAAGGTAATGTTATGCTCTTAAATCTTTGCCAGAATGTAGCTCCATCAATACTTGCTGCTTCATAATACTCTGGTGCAATTGACATTATCCCAGCTATTATTACAACCATTATATATCCCATACCTTTCCAAGTATCTACTGCCATTACAGTTGGGAATACAACCTTTAAGTCTGTTAACCAATTTTTTGTTAAAATATCTAAGCCCATTGTTCTTAGGAAATTATTTAAGAAACCTGTTGTTGGATGTAACATGCTTTTGAAAACAAGACCAACTACTAGATAAGACATTACTTGAGGAGAAAATATAATCATTCTATGAAGATTTTTGAATTTTATTATTTTCTGCGTTAATAAAAGTGCTAATCCTAACCCTACTATTGTTTTTAATGCTGTTGTGACTACTGTAAATATAACCGTATTCCAAATATATGTGCGATATTCTGGTTTACCTCTAAATACTTCTATATAATTCTTTAATCCAACAAAATTCACTTCACTAGAAAAGTTATTCCAATCAGTAAAAGAATAAAAAATACCTATAATTCCTGGTAAAAAGCAAAGTAAAAAGAATATGACTAATGCACCACTTGTAAAATACCATGGATATAACTTTTTTCTGTCCATAATTATGCCTCCTATTTTTAGTAATTTTTTATTTAATAGTCCTGCTGACAATGAAGGAAATCAAACTTATTATTTTCATTCCTTCATTATTCATTTTTTTGCAGAACCCTATGAGCAAACCTTAATATAAAAAATCATTTCTGCTCATTATTATATTGTTAATAACTTCTAAACTTTGTACATAGTCAAAGATTATTTTGTCCAATACTCATCCTTTTGTAAATTTGCTTGTTCTGTCCTTCTATCTATTATTGTTTGTAGTACTTGTTCTGGAGTCATAGCACCAGTATACATAGACTCTAAATCCTTACCAACTTCCATCCATTGGCTATCAACATATTTAACACCAGCTTGAACAACCATGCCTTTTTCCAAAGAATCAATATAAGCTTGGTCTTCATCTGAATATTTTGATTTTATTTCAGGCCAGCATACTTCTGACAATCCTGGTTGTCCATCTAAACGTTTTTGTAAATTTTCTGGTTTTGCTAAAAATTCAAAGAACTTTAATGCAGCATCTACATTTTTTCCATTTTTATTTATAAAATAAGCATTACTAGCTGGATTTACACCAATTGTTTGATTATCACCCCAAGGCATTGTAAAAATGCCTAACTTACTAACATCAAAATCAGGGAAATCTGCTTTTACTTCATCTCTCCAAGCTGATTCAGCCATGAACATTGCTACATTACCATTTGCCATAGCTTCTTTAGCATTTTCAACTGAATTACTTAAATAATCATCACCATAAAATCCTAACTCAGAAAATTCCTTTAATTCTTTTATTATTGTTAATAATTCTGGAACAGAATCTAAGTCAACTTCGTTTTTATTAAGCTTTTCATATAAGTCAGGATGCTTTGCTTGATACATAGCTCCTGTTTCAAATAATGGAAGAACTTGATGCCATCCATTTTGAGTTCCTTCATAAATAGGAGTTGTTCCCGAATCTTTGATTTTTTGACATACATTTTTAAACTCTTCATATGTCTTTGGAATTTCTAATCCTAACTTTTCAAATATTTCTTTATTGTACACATAAAAATACATTTTCTTTCCCGGGAATGTTATACCATATACCTTATCATTATATGAAATTGATGGAATAACATTTGGATCCATTCTTGATACCCATTCTTGATCAGTTACATCCACACAATATTTTTCTGGATTTACCCTAGTAACTAAATTTAATGGATCAGCATCTGCACAAAATATATCTGGTGCTTCACCTGAGTCTAGTTTTACCTTTAAAAGATCACGCCATTGGGCATCTGGTGAAATTTGAAAGTCTATCTTTATTCCTGTCTCTTTCTCAAATTCTTTCGCTAAATCTTGTACCACTCCTGATGTTGGAAGACCTGATTGATGAGAACCAAAAGTTAACGTTACAGAACTTCCGTTGCCAGAAGCTGACGAATCAGATGAGCCTCCACATCCTGTAAGAATACTCCCTGCCATTACCCCCATCATAATAGCACTTAACACTTTTTTTAAACCTTTTACCATATTAAATACCTCCATCCTTTTAATATTTTCATTTACCATGTTTATCATTGTCCATAGCTTTATGATATCATTTACATCACCTATATTACATAGACAAAACAGAACTTTCCTTTGCACTTTTTTGAACTGTATTATATAATACACATTAAAAGGAGGCTAAAAAATGAAGCGTGAATTTTATTATTCTCAAAAGACTTATTTATTCTTTATTTACGGGCTTTTAGTAACAACATTACTATCAATTTTCTTCATTTGTTTTTACTCATTTTACAAGGATAATATAGTAAGTGATTCAAAAATAAAATCCGAATCATTATGTACTTCTATACAGAACTCATTAAATAGTGAATTAAATAATATGTCTACAATATCCATGAATATTGTTTACTCAAATGCATTAAAAAAGAATTTTACTAGCTTTTATAAGAATTATAATTCTAATGAACTAAATACATCAACATTTTCAACATCAAGAGAAAACGTTTTATTAATATATGATATTATTACTGCTATTATAGGCCCATTTCAATCTGCTACCCAAGTAAATATTTACACATTAAATGGGACATGCATCGGTTCTGGTTATTTTCAAGGGGTAACTCAAATTAATTTAGCCGAATTACCTTGGTATGAACCAACTATAAATAAAAATGGATCTAAGCATATATCCACAATATCAACTCTTCCAAATAGCAAAAATTTATATACTGGAATATCTAAATATATCACTTTAACTCGCTTATTTTTTGACAGCAGTGGAGAAGCTGAAGGAATAGTTGAGGTAATACAGGATGGCGATATTGTATTTTCTTTAATTTCAGAATTACAGCAGAAAAACCCATCTACATCATTTTATGTATATAACGAAAATAACGAACTAATATATCCATACAACGTTAAAGAAGATGATAACATAAACTACTTAAAATTAATTAATGAAAATTCACTCATCCCATCTTCTGCTCAATTTGTGAATACAGGTTACATGAAGGAATTTCTAGTATCATATGAAAAAATTCAGCCATATAATTGGACAGTAGTTATAAGTGAACCTAAAAATATAGTTTTTGAATCATTAAATTCTTTTAAAATAAGCTTTATAGTTATAATTTTTCTTTCAGTTGGATCTACACTAATTTTATGTTTCATTATTTCTAGTCGAATTACACACCCTTTAAGCAATTTAAGTCATGCTACTAAAAAAATAACAATTAACAATGTACTTGATGAAAACGAAACTATAATTACTCCTATTCATTCAAATATTCAAGAAATCTCTGAATTGTACACATCCTTTATAGATATGTATAGCAAACTTAGAGATTCTTCACATGAAATTTTATTATTAAAATCTGAAGAAACACGAGCAAAGCTACAAGCTACTCAATCATTATTAAATCCTCATTTCTTATATAATAGTCTAACGAATATAAGTGTTATGGCAGAAGAAAACATGAATAATGATATAGTACGTATGTGTGATTCTCTTTGCAGTTATTTTCGATATATAAGTACTAGTGATGAGACTATAGTTTCTTTATTTGAAGAAATTTCATTTACAGAGCAATATATAGAATGTATGAAAATAAGATATGGTAATGATTTTATATACCATTCAGATATTAATGAAAATACAAAAGACATATTTATTCCTAAATTAATAGTTCAGCCATTTGTTGAAAATGCCTTTAAATATGGCTTCAGCGCTTCTCCACCTTGGTATCTTAAGATAAGCTCAAATATTGAAGATGAAAAATGGATAATTTGTATTGAAGACAATGGCGGATGTTTAACCAATGATAAACGTATAGAATTATTATCTAAATTCTATAATCTAGATAAAAACAAAGAGCTAAAGTCTTTGAAAATAGGCGGTATGGGATTAAAAAACGTATATATTCGTTTAAAGATTCTTTATGGAGATGAAAGTATCTTTTATATAGATAATTCAATTTATGGTAAGACAGTATTTATAATTGGAGGTCCAATTTATACAAATAAGGAGGAGTTTTATAATGACCACACACAAATATAAGTATATTGTAGTAGAAGATGAACATCTTATTAGAAAAAATCTAATTAAAAAAATCGAATCTTTATCCATTCCTCTTGAGTTAGTTGGCGAAGCTAATAATGGAGAAGATGCTATTGGCTTGGTTAATGATTTATGCCCATCCATTGTTATTACTGATATTAGAATGCCTCGTTCAGATGGATTAGAGTTAATAAAATATATCCATCATAACTATCCATATATAAAGACAATGGTACTTAGTGGATATAATGATTTCAAATATGCCCAAACTGCACTTAAATACGAAGCCAAAGATTTTCTTTTAAAACCAGTAAAAATAGATGAGTTAAACTCTTCTCTTCAAAACATTTTAATTTCGCTTGATTCAGAAAATAAAGAAGAAGCTAGCTTCTCAATTGATCCACATAACTTAAAGCCAGAAAGGTTAAGCAAATTACTTGAAAATTATTTGATTAACAATTATTCATCAATAACTTCAATTAATGATATTTCTGATAAATTTGGATTCACAAATGAGTATTTAAGCAAAATCTTTAAGAAACATATTGGAGAAACTCCACTTAAATACATCACAAAAATTAGAATAAACAAAGCAAAGCAACTTTTACTGAATCAACCAGAATTAGAAATCAAGAAAATTGGTGAATTAGTAGGTTATAAAGATGCATTTTATTTTAGTCGTGTATTCAAATCAAATGTTGGTCTATATCCTTCTGATTATCGTGAACAAAAACTCAAAACTAATAATAAGTAAAGCAAAAAATGCACTAGAGAACAAATCTCTAGTGCATAACAAAATCATGCTCTATAAACTCTTCTCTTATCTCTAGTCTAAAATGACTACAGGAATTAGCACCATATAAAATAATAAATGAATAATTTTATTGGTTGCCGGGCTTCAAAGGGCCAGTCCCTCCACCTATCTTGATAAGAAATATTTATTTTTTTAAATTATATACTTGTCTGATTATTATTGTCAAGTATGTTAATTAATATCTTCTCAATTCTTTTTTCATTAAATTTATCTATTTTAAAGTTTATATTTTTATAATTAATATCCATCTCATCTTCTTTAGATGGGATTTTTCCAATTAAATTTATAATAAAACCACTTAATGTGTCTACTTCCTTGCACTCTAGTTCTAATTGAAGTTTTTCATTTATTTCATCTAGTGGCGTTATTCCATCTACTAAAAATGTTTTTGAATCTATTTGCTTTATTTCATCATCATCATCATCGTCACAGTCATTTAATTCACCAGTAATTTCTTCAATTAAATCTTTTACTGTAACTATTCCTGAGAAGCCACCATATTCATCAATTACTACTGCCATATGCATTTTAGATGACTGCATTGACTTAAGCAATGAATGTATATTTTTCCCTTCATGAACGAAGTATGGCTTTTGAAGTATTTCTCTAATATTGACATTTTCAAATCCCTTTTTCTTAGCCTCTATTATAAAATCTTTTATATAAAGGATTCCTATTATATTATCAATACTTTCCTCATATACTGGAACTCTAGAAAATTTTGATTCTAATAATTCATCTAAATATGATTCTAATTCATCTTCTATATCTATACAATAAACTTCTGTTCTAGGTATCATTATCTTTTCTGTCTTTTTATCATTAAATTCAAAGATACCTTCTATCATGTCTTTCTCACTTTCATTTATTGCACCATATTCTTCGCCCTCTTCTATCAGTGATTTAATTTCTTCCTTAGTAACCCTCTGCTCATCACCTTCACTATCTAATCCTAAAAGTTTAACTATTAAATAAGTTGACATAGATAGAATCTTCACAAAAGGTAACACTATTTTACTTATAAGCAATATTGGTTTAAGAGATAACATTGCTATAGTTTCTGATTTTTTTAGTGCTATTCTTTTAGGTACCAATTCTCCAAATACTAATGTGAAATAAGATAAGATAATTGTGACTCCTGCAAATGCTATCTCACTTCCATATGGTATTCCCATATTACTTAAGAATTGTCCAAAATCTTGAGATATTCCTGTTGCAGCTGAAGCACTGGCAAAAAATCCAGCCAATGTTATTCCTACTTGAATAGTAGATAAGAAATTTGTTGGTTCTTCTATCAGTTTGTACAAAATAGCAGCTTTCTTATTGCCTTCATTAGCTAGCATCTTCATCCTATTTTTGTTCAAAGATACTATAGCCATTTCTGCTGATGCAAAAAAAGCATTAATTGCTGTTAATAAAAATAGTATTGAAATTTGAAATAAATAATTGTTGGTCAGGACCGATTCACCGTCCATAGTTTTCCCTCCTAAATTTTTATGATTATAAATTATTATATTTTTAATAATATCATAATTAGAATACAATCGGTATATTTATTTAAATATTTTACATAAATTTCATTTATTATTAAGACTGTATTCATAATTCATAACAAAATCGCCAAAGCGACTATGATATAATCCCTATAAAACATAAATCCGATATAATACGATAACTTAAATTTAAAAAAATCCTTTAGCCATCGATTTTTTTCAACGCATACTGGATTTTCTGAGCTTGCCAAAGAAAAGGCCAGGCGCATATATTTTATTTTTTTATTCTTTAGGTTCCATAGTATTAGTTTATTACAATATTTTTCAAGTCAGTCTATCCACAGATTTTCAATGAATATAATTTCCTAAAGAATAAAAAATAAGCATTTAAATATCTTGAAATGTTTAAATGCTTATTTAGTAATTCATCCATCTATTTAATTTGCATATTTCTTTTCTATTAACTCAGCTAATCCATGAGCCATCTTATCAATTTCTTCTTGATCTTCACCTTCTAGCATTACCCTTACTAGTGGTTCTGTTCCTGAAGGTCTTATAAGAACTCTTCCTACTCCATCAAGAGCATTCTCTATTTTTTTTATTTCTTCTTGGATTTCATCATCAGCTAGGTATAAGTTCTTCTTTTCATTTGGAATTGTCGCATTAGCAAGTACTTGTGGTAATTCCTTCATCACTGAACATAATTCTGATATTGAAGTCTCTTTTTTCTTTGCTATTGTTGCAATTTGAAGTGCAGTAACAAGACCATCACCTGTTGAATTATAATCTAAGAAAATTATATGTCCTGACTGTTCCCCGCCTAAAACATATTTATCTTTAAGCATTTCTTCTAAAACATATCTGTCACCAACACTAGTTTTAATCAATTTAATGCCTTCTCTTTTACAAGCAATGTCTAATCCTAAGTTACTCATAACTGTTACTACAATTGTATCATCTTTTAGCTTTCCGATTTCTTTTAAGTACATTCCGCATAACATTAAAATAAAATCACCGTTAATAAGATTTCCTTTTTCGTCAACAGCTAAACATCTATCGGCATCTCCATCAAAAGCAAATCCCATATCGCATTTTTTTCTAACCACATAATCCATTAATTCTTCTGGATGTGTTGATCCGCAATTTTCATTTATATTTGTTCCATCTGGATTATCGTTGATTATAAATACATCTGCACCTAAATCTCTAAATGTCTTTACTGCTACGTTATAAGCAGCTCCATTTGCACAGTCTAAAGCTATTTTTAAACCTTTTAAACTATATGGAACTGTACTTTTAGCAAATTCTATATAATCATCTAAAGCTGTTTTTTCAACTTTTTCTCTTTTTCCTATTTCAGTTCCTGTTGGACTTGGTACATTCTCAAATCCGTTTTCTATAACCCTTTGTATTTCATCTTCCAATTCGTCTGAAAGTTTATATCCTCTATCATCAAAAAACTTTATTCCATTATATTCTACCGGATTATGTGATGCAGAAATCATAACACCTGCATCTGCCTTATACTTTCTAGTTAAATATGCTACAGCTGGTGTTGGAACCACTCCAAGAACTACAGCTTCTGCTCCTACTGATAATATTCCTGCAATTAATGCAGCTTCAAGCATATCTCCTGATATTCTTGTATCCTTTGCAACTAATATTTTAGGCTTATGAGCTCCTTCTGTTAATACATATGCACCTGCTCTTCCTAAATTATATGAAGTTTGAGCTGTTAATTCTGTGTTAGCTATGCCTCTAACTCCATCAGTTCCAAACATTCTACTCATATTTTTCCCTCGCTTTTTATAATTATATTATTATACTTTATTCTATAGTATTTATTATATTCTTCAAACTCTACACTATTTTATCATATTCCTTATAAAGTATAATATTTTTTATAATTTTTTACAACGCTATCTCCTAAATAAACAATTAATATGTGTCTATTTTTATAAATCATTATCCTTCATTCTCTCTAAAACCAAATTATACCCATCACTTCCATAATTAAGACATCTATTTACCCTACTAATAGTAGCCGTGCTTGCTCCTGTTATTTGGGCAATTTCAGAGTATGTTTTCTTTTCATCAAGTAATCTAGCTACATACAATCTTTGTGCTAAAGATTTAACTTCATTTATTGTCGCCACATCCTCAAAAAATTTATAGCATTCTTCTATATTTTGAAGCTTTAATATACCTTGGAAAAATAAATCTAATTCTTTACTTTTTATTTTTGATTCTAAATCACTCACACCTATCACCTCTACTATTGTTCTTTATCTAGATTATACATATATATCATTCTCTTTACAACTTTAATATAGCAAAGTAATAAATATCATTGTGTGTAACCTCCCAAAATATTACTTTCTATAATTACTCACTTGATTATTTGTAGTATTAAAGTATAATAAAAATGTTCAATATGCTAATTTATTGTAATTGATATTAATTATAGAAAAAAATCAATACAAAAGTTCCTTATATTTGTAGTGTATAAAACTTTAGGAGGAAATATTATGACATTTAACTCGCCAAACTTTCTTATATTTTTCCCAATAGTGGCTCTTATCTATTTTTTGATAGTCCCAAGATTCAGATGGATATGGCTTTTAGTATCAAGCTATTATTTCTATATGTGCTGGAACCCTAAATATGCAATAGTTATTGTATTTTCAACAATAGTAACATATATCACCGGATTATTAATACATAAAAGTAATTCTATCATTAATAAGAAAAAATCTATTTTTTATAAAAACTTTTTTCTTTTATCCTGCTTACTTATAAATCTAGGCATATTATTTCTATTTAAGTACTATAATTTCTTTTCATCAATTGTAATAAGGCTAGGAACATCACTAGATTTAACAATTAATCTTCCTACATTTGATTATATGCTCCCTGTAGGAATATCATATTATACGTTCCAAGTAATAAGCTATTTAATGGATGTATATAGAGATGATATTGAACCAGAAAAAAACTTAGGAAAGTATGCTTTATTTGTTTCTTTCTTTCCATCTATAGTTGCAGGTCCAATTGAAAAGGCCAAGCATATGATTCCTCAATATAATTCAGTTCATAAGTTTGAGTATGACAGAGTAAAAAATGGCTTACTTCAAATGTTATGGGGATATTTCAAAAAGGCCATTATTGCTGATAGAATAGCTTTTTTAGTTAATACTGTTTTTAATGATCCTAGTAAATATTTTGGATATCAAATAGTTATTGCTACATTAATGTTTACAATACAGATATACTGTGATTTCTCTGGTTATTCAGATATAGCAATAGGATGTGCTAAAGTTATGGGCTTTTCACTTACTACCAATTTTAAAGAGCCATACTTTGCTACTTCTATTAAAGATTTTTGGAAAAAGTGGCATATAAGTCTTACATCTTGGTTTAGAGATTATTTATACATTCCTTTAGGTGGTAATAGAAAAGGTAAATTCAGAACTCAATTAAATGTTATGATTGTTTTCTTAGTAAGTGGATTATGGCATGGAGCAGCCCTTACATATATATTATGGGGATTTTTACATGGTGCCTTCCAAGTCATTGAAAACTTATTAAATCCACTTAGAGAAAATCTAATTAGGAGATTTAAAATAGATATAAATTCATTTTCATATAAATTTGGTCAAATATTAGTCACTTTTTTACTTGTAAATTTTGCATGGATATTTTTTAGAGCAAATTCAATACATGATATAAAAATTATATTTAGAAATATGTTTGTTAATAACCCTTGGATCTTTACAGATGGTTCTCTATTTAATTTAGGATTGAACTCAACAGAATTTATGCTTTCAATTATTAGCATTATCATTCTTATTTTAATAGATTACCTAAAAACAAAATTTGATTTACTTGATGAACTCTCTAAACAAAATATAGTTTTTAGATGGTGTATTTATATTCTTGCAGTATTATCAATACTTCTATTTGGAGTATATGGTTCTGGATATAATGCGCAGCAGTTTATATATTCTCAATTTTAGGAGGTGTTTATCTTATGGTAAAAAAATTTCTTTTTAAATGTTTAATAATAATATGCATAATATTAACCTTTATAATAAAAATGGCACCATATGTTGTAGATCCTGGTCATACAGAACAATTATATCAAGGATTGTATAATAAAGATTCATCATATGATGTATTATTTATGGGATCTAGCCATATGAATGGTATGATGGATCCAAGTGTACTTTATAATAAATATGGTATCACAAGCTTTAATTACGCGACTGGAGGCCAGCCAGTTAATGTAACTTATTATTTATTAAAAGAAGCTTTAAAGACTCAATCACCCAAAATAGTAGTTTTAGACTTATACTATTTTGGCCTTACTGATGAGTATGGTGATGAAGGCTATATAAGATATGTTCTTGATAATTTGAAGTTCTCTAAAAATAAACTTGAAGCTATAAACAATTGTGTTCCTAAAAATCAGAGATTAGAATACTTATTTCCATATATAAAATACCATGATAGATGGAGTACACTTACAGAATCAGATTTTGCTACTGATATAAAATTAGATCCATCAATAACTGGATATGGAGCTGGTGATAATCTGTATGGTGAACCTTTGGTAGAATATCAACATGGATCCGAAACAGGTGAACTACCTACTGAAAGTGAAAAATATCTAAATAAATTTATAGAGCTATCTAAAGAAAAAGGATTTAAATTAATATTTACAAATGCACCTTATGATTACTCGGCTAATAATACAGATTCCTGGTATAAAGATGATTCTGTATTATATAATACGATTTCATTAATAGCAGATAAAAACAATATACCATTTTTGAATTATTCTACAGAAGATCTCATGTCTGAAATAAACTTTGATTTTCCAAATGATATGAATAATGTAGGTCATACTAATATTTATGGTGCTGAAAAAGTAAGTTCAAATTTTGCAGATTTTCTCCATAATAATTACCAGCTAGAGGATCACAGATAATGTATGCAATACATGTTATGAATAACTAGTTTTTATATTATATTTATGAGTAAACTCTGTAGATAAAATTCGTCACAGATACCCTCCTAAAATCAATATAATGTTTATAAAAAATAGAAAAAGACCATTGGAATAAGAAATACTCCTATTCCAATGGTCTTTATATGTTATTAAAATAACTAATATATTAGTTATTTATTAATTTGTCATTTTCATTATTCCAGCTGTAAAGCTTACGAATTTCTTCTCCAACCTTTTCAGATTCATGTTCAGCTGCTAACTTTCTCATAGCTTTAAAGTGAGCTTGTCCTCCAGCTTCAGACATATCTAATAAGAAATCTTTTGCAAAAGTTCCATCTTGGATATCCTTAAGGATCTTTTTCATAGCTTTCTTAGTATCTTCAGTTATAACCTTAGGTCCAGTGATATAATCACCATATTCAGCTGTATTAGAAATTGAATATCTCATTCCAGCAAAACCTGATTGATAAATAAGATCTACGATTAACTTCATTTCATGAATACATTCAAAGTAAGCATTTCTTGCATCATATCCAGCTTCTACTAATGTTTCAAATCCAGCTTGCATAAGTGCACAAACACCACCACAAAGAACTGCTTGTTCACCAAATAAATCTGTTTCTGTTTCTGTTCTAAATGTTGTTTCAAGTACACCAGCATTTGCTCCACCAATTGCAGCTGCATATGCAAGTGCTTTTTCTAAAGCCTTACCAGTAGCATCTTGATGTACTGCCACAAGACAAGGAACTCCCTTACCTTCTTGATATTCGCTTCTTACAGTATGTCCTGGTCCCTTTGGAGCGATCATTGTTACATCAACATCTTTAGGTGCTACGATTTGACCAAAGTGAATGTTGAATCCATGAGCAAACATTAACATGTTTCCTGCTTCAAGATTTGGTTCAATATCTTTCTTATACATTGCTGCTTGTAATTCGTCGTTAATAAGGATCATGATTATATCTGCTCTTTTTGCGGCTTCTGCTGCAGTATATACTTCAAATCCTTGTGCTTCTGCTTTTGCCCATGACTTACTGCCTTCATATAAACCTATAATCACATTGCATCCTGATTCCTTAGCGTTTAATGCATGTGCATGTCCTTGGCTTCCGTAACCAATTACAGCTATTGTTTTACCATTTAATAATGATAAATCACAGTCTTGTTGATAAAAAATTCTTGCTTCTGCCATTATATAAAACCCCCAAATAATAAATTTTGTCTTAAATTTGCATTACTTACAATATATTAGGTTGTAAGTTATGTAACTTTAAAATTATGATTTAATTTTAAAATAGGTTATCAAACTTCTAATAATTTAATAACTTTTACTTAAGATTTTTAACGATTTTTCATCATTTCGTTATTATTTTTAGTATAACAACGGCAATGTTTTTTGTCAATCCATACTTTTAATAACTGAAACTTCAGTGTTTATATTAGCCTATTTTATCATATATTGTATAAATCACCTTAAACACCTATACCAGTAAAATTCACACGATTATTTACACTTCTGTATTAATATAATTCTGCGATTTTATTAAATCTTCCATTGGTTTTGTTCTTAATTTATTATAGATATTTTTTGTTGGAATAAGCCAAACCTCTCCAGATCCTCTATATACATTTACAAATCCCTCACCACTTGTTAATGATCCAACTATTGATTTAGATGATTTTTCTACTGAAAATTCTATATTCCCAGTTCTTAATATTGCAAAATTTCCATCAACTTTTAGCGTATCATTTATAAGAACACACTTAAATATTTCACTCTCAGGCACAGGAATTTCAAGCGCAACTATTCCACTTCCAGATAATTTAGTTTGATACAACCCCTCATTTCCTAATAGGCTAGATGATAAAGTTCTTTGCATAGCCACTCCTACTTCAACATCTTCTTCACATGCATAAAACATTCCATCGTCAACTATAATTTCATCATCTTCTAATTCAATTAATGCAAAATGTCCAAACGATGGCTCTAAAAATATTTCTCCTGTTCCCCTATAAGAGGGCTTAAATGCTGTTTCTCCTGTTAATTTGCTTGAAATTATTTTTTTCCCTAATCCTAAAACGCCACCCATTTTACTATAGATATTAATATCTCCCTTCATGTAGCTCAACGCTCCAGGTTCTAGCCTTACTGTACTATCATCTAATATTATTCTAATCTGCTTTAACTTTATTCCGCTTTCTTTCATTATATTTAATCCAAAAGCTGTTTCAATGTCTGTAGCTCCATCTAAACTATCATATTGTAATATTTGAAACTTCGAATCATTTTCCATTTCATACAGCATTCTTAACTTATTACTAAAATTTAATGAACTTCTCATATGTCCTCTCCTATTTCATCTAAATAATATTATTTTCATTATATAATATTATAGACAGGTTGTATAAAAGTTTATTCATTAGTTCTAAAAATTATAGTTAGTGACTAGTCTAAATTATAATAGTGTCTTATCATTTTTTATAAAAAAAAGAACTATACAGAGCATAATTCACTTCATATAGTTCTTTTTAATTAATATTTATTCTTAATATACTTTTGCTTTTTCTTCTCCACTTAAAACACTTATAGCACCTTGAGCTAATGCTAATAATTCATCTTCTCCTGGATATACAGTTACTGGTGCAATCCATTCAACATTTGCTTTTAAATCTGGTATAAGTGTTGGCGAATATGCAATACCTCCAGTCAAAATGATTTGATCAACTTTACCGTTTAAAGCTGCTGACATCTCTCCAATTGCCTTAGTTATTTGATATAAGAAAGCTTTATAAATTTTTTCACATTCTTTATCTCCAGCTTCCATCTTATCAATAGTTCCTTTAACGTCATTAGTGTTTAAGTAACCAACAAATCCACCTTTTCCAACTACTTTGCTATATACTTCTGCTTCAGTATATTTTCCACTAAAGCACATCTTTATTAAATCTCCTGCTGGAACTGATCCTGCCCTTTCAGGTGAGAATGGACCATCTCCATCAAGTGCGTTATTAACATCAACAACTTTACCATGTTTATGAGCTCCAACAGAAACCCCTCCGCCCATATGAACAACAACAAGATTTAAGTTTTCATATCCTTTTCCAGATTCTTTTCCATATCTCTTAGCAACAGCTTTTTGATTTAAAGCATGGAACTTACTCTTTCTTGGGATATCAGGTGTTCCAGATAATCTTGCTACATCAGCAAGTTCATCAGTAACAACTGGATCAACAATATATGAAGGAATACCTAACTCATCAGCAATTGATCTTGCTAAAATCCCACCTAAATTTGAAGCATGTGGTCCTTGAACTCCAACTTTTAAGTCTTCTACCATTGCATCATTAACTTCATAAGTACCGCCTTCAACTGGTTTAAGCATCCCACCTCTACCAACAACAGCATTTAATGTTTTTATATCAAAGTTTTTTTCATTTAATACTTTTAATATTACATCTTTTCTAAATTGGAATTGATCAAAGATTGTATCAAATTGTTTTAATTCTTCATTAGTATGTCTTAAAGTTTCTTCAAATAATTCTTTTTCATCTTCATAAACACCTATTTTAGTAGATGTTGAACCTGGATTAATTATTAATAATTTGTAAGCCATTTTCTTTCCTCCATATATCTTTATAATTTATTTTTTATTTCATTCTGAAATATTTTTAAAATTACACTCCAAATTTTCCCATTTAATTTGAAATAAATTATTTATTTTTTGCTGCAACTAAAGCTGCTAAGGCAATTGAATTAACTTTTGTTTCAAATGTATCAGCTCTTGAAGTTAATATAGCTGGTGCAGATGTTCCAACTAAAAGACAACCATTCTTAGTTGGTGCAAAATATGTTAATGTCTTATACATTACGTTTCCTGTTTCAATATTAGGTAACATTAAAATATCAGCTTGTCCAGCTACTTCACCTTTAACACCTTTATGATGAGCAGCCTCTAAAGATATAGCATTATCTAAAGCAAATGGTCCATCAACTACGCATCCTTTAAATTGTCCTCTATCACTCATTTTAGCTAATAATGCTGCATCTATTGTTGATGGCATATTAGGGTTTACAACCTCTACTGGACATACAACACCAACCTTTGGATTTGGAAGACCACATGCATGAGCTACAGAAACTGCATTATTTATTATTGCTACTTTATCTTTTAATTCTGGATATGTATTGAATGCAACGTCTGTTAAGAAGAATAATCTATCCCATCCTTCTATTTCAAATACAGAAACGTGAGACATTACTTTTCCTGTTCTAAGACCGACTTCTTTATTTAATACACTTCTTAAAAATGTAGCTGTATCAACTAATCCCTTCATTAACATATCTGCATTTCCACTTGATACAAGCTTAACTGCTTCTAATGTTGCTTTTTTAGGATCTTTTACATCCATTATTTCAAAGTCTTTTAGATCCATATTGATTTTATCTGCAATCTCTTGGATTTTTACTTTATCTCCTACTAATACTGCCTTTGCTATTCCTCTTTCATTAGCTTCTTTTATTGCTTCCAAAACTGGTTCATCTTGTGCTACTGCTACTGCTACCTTTTTAGTTTCAATTTCTTTTAACTTTGAAAATAAATCATCAAAATTCTTACTCATCTTTGCACCTCTTATTTTTTATAATAAATTTATTTATATTTTACTAATAGATTTAATTAACTTCATACATTATTAATTATCTCAATTCGTTAAAATTATGTCAATCAAAACTATCATTATTTCTTATCTAATTTAATTTTAACAAATTTATTTTAAAAATCTTGATTTTTCAGAATATTTTTATAAACTTTTCTAAACTACAATCATTTACTTTCTTTTTAGTGGTATTTAATGAAATAATTTCAACCATAAAATTGAAAAAAATACACAAGAGTTATTGCATAATCAAAACATTCACGTTAATTATGTAACAACTCTTTTAATCTATATAATTATTTTTTTCTTATTGCATAAATATAGTCTTCTATATATTCTCCAATTATATCTTTTAGTAAATCGTAAGCATTTAACTTTAAATCTCCTTCTCTTACCTTTTTATATTGATTATGCATATACTGACTTAAAACTGTAAGAGGAATCTCTGCATTTGATAAATTATCTAACATTTTATTTAAAGCAAATTCTACATCTTCATCTGGCATATAATATCTGCATCGATCTGATAAACTATATTTTCTTTCTAATTTAACTTTATATCCAGTTCCGCTATAATGTTTACTCCATTGAGCAGGATTTTTTATCATGGTAAAATCTAATATTTCCTTAAATTTTGATAGCTCAATATTGGAATCATATTTTAATAATTCTTCTTCAATGCAATTCAATAAAAAAGCTCCTTCTCTAAATGCAAATGTAAGTGCTGGACCTACTTTTAATATTATATATCCATCTTCCACCATCTGCCTTAGTGCATATCTTGTTTGATAATCAGTTGAATGTGCTTCAAAAACTAAATTATCATATTCTTTAATAGCTTTTGATAATTCTGATGCTGCCTCTCTGTCATATTCCCAAACACTATCAGAACCGTATTCAACACCTGGTTGTACAACAATACCAACAACATACCCAAATGCATTTTCCACTCCATGCTTCTTAAAAGATTCTTTAAATGTTTCTACTGTTTTCTTAAAGTGTTCTACCTTAGTAACCTGCATTCCTTCTTCTACTTCTTCTTCTGCTTCAGCACCTCCTGGAATAGGTACTTCACTACCAATAATATATACTGGATGTACTGCATCAGTATCTTCTTTTAATAAATCCTTATATGCATCTTCAGCTACTTTACATAGTATTCCTGCTCTTTCGGCTATAATACCATCTCCAAAATGACCTTTTTCAATATCACCCTTTATCGGCATACTCGTATCTATATGAATTTTTGTAAATCCAACCATAACATATTGTCTTATTAACTCTTTTGCATTTTCCATAGCTTGTTTTTCATCTGTTTCTTTCCAAGTTAAAGGTCCTAGGTGATCTCCTCCTAATATAAGCTTATCCTTTGGAAAATCATTTTTTTCACATAAATCATATATAAATTTCTTATACTCTAGTGGTTTCATACCTGTATATCCACCAAATTGATCAACCTGATTAGCAGTTGCCTCTACAAGTAAATACATATCAGTATTCTTTATTTTATCCATAGCAGCTTCAATGACAAACTTATTTGAACAACAAACAGAAAATATTCCATCATGTTTTCCTGATTTATAATTTTTTATTATATCTATTATTGGATGTTTATACATATATTTACCTTCTTTCATTGCATTAATAAAAATATTTTTCACATAATAGCATTTCAATTCAAGTTACCTTTATTTATTGTTTATCATCAAAATTACAGCGTAGGTTGTAATACCTACGCTTCACATTATGTCATGTCTATTAAAGTTTTACGAGAAATTTACTACTATTGTATTTGTATTTTTTTTATTATAAAATATAGTTGCTTATTTGTTTTATTACTTAGATGTACTAAGTAATAATCATTATTATCAGCTTAGGATTTATTTGACCATTTCCTAAGCTATTTTTTGTTTTAATATCTATTTGCACTTCCACATACTTCAATCTTATGTTTAACTATCTCTTTCATAGCTTCTTTTCCTGGTGTCATGTATTTTCTTGGATCATTTTCTTTTGAGTTTTCGTTGAAGAATTTCTTTACTGCATTAGCAAAAGGTATCTTTAAGTCTGTCGCAACATTTACTTTACATATTCCAAGCGAAATAGCTTCTTTTACTAATTCATCTGGTACATCAGAAGCTCCATGTAAAACTAATGGAATACTCACTTTACTTCTGATTTCTTTTAATCTTTCAAAATCAAGTTTAGGTTCTCCTTTATATAATCCATGTGCAGTTCCTATCGCTATTGCTAATGAGTCAACATTTGTTTTATTAACGAATTCTGCTGCATCATCAGGATTAGTATACCTTGTATCTTTCTCATCAACTACTAAATCATCTTCTCTTCCACCAAGTTTTCCAATCTCAGCTTCTACAACTGCATCATATCTATGTGCATATTCCACAACATCTTTAACAATTGCTATATTTTCTTCAAAAGGCTTTTTTGAAGCATCTATCATACATGATTTAAATCCAATATCAATATCCCTCTTTATAGCATCTACATCTTCAAAATGATCTAAATGTATCGCTATTGGGACATCATATTTGTTTGCTGCTACTTCTGCCATAGCTTTAATATAATCAGGACCTGCATAATCCTCTATTGTTGAAGGTGTTCCTGCTATAATTACAGGTGATTTCATTTCCATAGCAGTTTCTGCTACCACTTGTAATGTTTCCATATTGTGAATGTTAAATGCAGGTACTGCATAACCTTCACGTTGTGCTTTTAAAAGCATTTCTCTTGTTGATAATATCATTGTAAATTACTCCCTTCTTACTAGAATTAAAATTTTTAATAACTTTAAATTCCATCATTAAGATTCTCATCATCAAGTTGTTTTTCTTTTAGTTTAAATATGTTTATTCCATTAGCACCAGCTTCTTTTGCTGTTTCTATTAAATCTTTCAGCTCCACATTATCTCTTCCAAGTACTACTTCTAATAACATAGGTATATTGGTTCCAGATATAACTTCTATGTTTTTATTTATTAATTCTTCCTTTAAAAGTACAGAGTTTGTAAATGGAGACCCTCCTGCTAAATCAGTTAAAATAAAGATATCATCTCCAAAGTTGTTTATAGTTTCCTTAATATTATTTTTCAATTCAGCAGATCCTTGCCCATCTATAAAATCTATTCCTATGACATTTTCTTGTTCGCCTGCAATTAATTTTAATGTGCTTAATAAGCCTGAAGCAAAATTTCCATGACCTGATACTATTATTCCCACCATATACCTTAACTCCTTGTCCTATTTGTATTGATGAATTACAACACCTTTAACAACTCTATTTACAGTTCCATCTGGCCTTGGATTATCTGGAGATATATTAAGTTTTAATGAACTTAAATATCCAAACATTTGACCAAATATCATATAGTTAAATACTTTATATATATTAGGTACACTTTCTCCATTTATGCAGATATAATTACTACAATTTTCTTTCATAGCTTCATCATTTTCATACGTAATTACTGTAAGTTTATGATTTCCTAAATCATTATGAATTTCTTTTATTAAATCAATATCATATAATTTTGTGTATTCCTCATTAGTTGCCATAATTATTACTAAAGTTTTATCATTAATTATTGATTTAGGTCCATGCCTGAATCCCAATACTGATTCACATACTGTAGTTACTTTTCCACTTGTAAGTTCAAGATTTTTTAATGCCATCTCCTGACATAATCCTTTTAGCATTCCAGAACCTAAATAAACAACTCTATCACATTCATAATCAACTAATTCTTTAACTTCTAGCCATCTATTGTCTAATATTTCTTCTGCTTGTAGTGAAACTATCTCAATAAATTCTTTATTTTTTTCTATATTTTCTATATCAAAAACAAGTAATGTTGCAAGAGTCATACAACTAAAAGAGCTTGTCATTGCAAAACTTTTATCATTAGATTTTTCAGGCATTAAAATCAACATATTTTTTTCATTATTTATACATTTTTTAGCTAAATCTCCATCCTTGTTGCATGTTATTACAATTTGAAAAATATTATTCACATTATTTTCAAATAAATCATATGCACCTATACTTTCTGGAGAGTTTCCAGATCTAGCATACGAAACTAATATAGTTTTAGTGTCTTTTTCTATATATTCTTTTGGATTGGAAACTATATCTGTTGTAGCAATTGCCTCAACTCTAGCATTTAATTTTTTATTTAATTCTAAAACAACTGTATCTCCAACATAATCAGATGTACCTGCTCCAGTTAATACAATTCTTGTATTTTCATCTACATTTTTATCTATGAATCTTTGTATATTTTCTTTTTGATCTAATATCAATTTATAAGTTTCTCTCCAAAGTTCTGGCTGCTGTCTTATTTCTGTTGCTGTAAATATAGCTTTTATTTTTTCTAGTTCTTCTAAACTTTTTCCAAAAATCATTTTTCTTCTCCTTATCTGTAATTTTTAATTGATAAGTTGTAATTTAAAAATATCTAAATCACAACTTATCAATTAAGAAAATTATATTCAATATAGATTAATATTCTTTATCGTATCAATCAATATTATCAGCATCATTTATTAAACAAACCCTATATTTAAACTTATCTCCTCTAGTAATACTTACTGTATACTCAATTATCTGTTGATTTTCATATGTAAGCCTCTCCACCTTTAAAGCACATTCTCCTTCTTTTATCTTTAAATATATACTTTCAAGCTTATTTACTAAGATAGGCCTAAACAATTCTTCTGCATATGTTATTTTAGTATGATAATTTTTATTGAAAACATCATACATAGAATTTTCTTCTAACATTTTTTTATTTAAATCTTCAAATCTGTTATATGGAAGATATGATATTTCATATATCATAGGTACTCCATCAGCTAATCTTATTCTAGCAATCTTATATACTAAATCATTTTCTCTTAATTTTAATTTTGATGCTATTTTTTCATCTAGCTCTACAATTTCAAATGTTAATATTTCTGTAGTAGGCACCTTTCCTTTCTTTCTCATATCTTCAGAGAAAGAATAAAATTTTGTTAGATTTTGTTCCATTGTACGTTCGGCAACAAAATTACCTTTACCTTGGATTTTATATATATATCCATTCTTTTGAAGATAATCAAGAGCCTGCCTCACAGTTACTCTGCTTAAAGAATATTGCTTACTAATTTCTCTTTCTGTATCTAACTTATCATTTTCATGCATATTTTTTTCAATATCTTCAATAAAAATATCAGCTAATTGTATATATAATGGAATTTTTGAATTCTTATCAATTTTTTGTTTCATGGTATGGCCACGCTCCAATTCTACAGTATATTTTTACTTATTATATCATTATATAGTAATAAATATATCATTTTTCCAGGCATTAAATCAATACCAATTTCGCAGCATAACCATACCAATCTTAAATTATATTTTATAATATAGCGAATCCTGTAAATTGTTGAATAGCTTTAGCTACTATTCCCATAATAACTGTAATTGTTATTAATTTAACTGGTGAATATCCCTTCTTTAACAACTTATACATTAACAATGTATAACCAAGAGCTAACATATTAGGCATTACAGCATCTAAAACGCCTTCTTGAACCTTAACTGCTGAATCTCCAACTGCTGAACCTACTGCAATTACCATTGTAGTTTTTAATTTTACCATTGAAGCTATTAATCCTCCAACAACTGTTAGACCAACAATTGATGCTGCATGAGAAATCTTCTTTGTTTGTTCTTTCAATGTAGCTATTGCATTAACGCCAGTATTGTATCCATATTTCATTAAGAAAAATCTTAAGAAGAAATGTAATGCATTAAATAAAATCAAGAATACAAATGGTCCTGCTATATTTCCTTCCATTGCAATTGAAGCACCAATACCTACGCATATAGGAAGTGCAGTCAGCCAAAATAATGCATCTCCTATACCTCCGAGAGGTCCCATTGTAGCAACCTTTACAGCTCTTATTGTATTTCTATCTTCTTTATTTTCTTCCATAGCAAGTATTAAACCCATTATAAAATTAACTAAAAATGGATGTGTATTAAAAAACTCCATATGATCTTTCATTGATTTTGAAAGGTCTTCTTTATTTTTATGAATCTTTTTTAATCCTGGTAATAATCCATATAACCAACCACAAGCCTGCATTCTTTCATAGTTAAAAGATGCTTGCAATAATAATGAACGCCACACCATTTTATTTAAATCACCATTAGTAATAACCTTTTTCCTTGAAGGGTCTTTATAAGTATTAGATTCCATCATCATATACCTCCTCTACCACTTTTTCTCTTGAATCACTATTATTTTTTGAGAAATAATCATATAAAGCAATACATACTCCTAGTAATGCTAATCCTAAAATTGGTAAGTTGAAATATGTTACTAATAAGAATCCTAAAATCATAAATCCAACATATTCTTTCTTTAACATTATCTTTAATAACATTGCGAAACCTATTGCTGGCATTATTCCACCTGCTACTGATAGTCCATCTATTATCCATGTTGGAATTGAACTTACAATAGCTGCTGCCTTATCAGCACCTAATAATATTGGTAAAAAAGCTATAGTAAAATAGAATATAAATAGCACTACTAGTCCTAAATAATTTATTCTTTCGATTCCTGCTGTATCGGCATCTTCACAATACTTGTCCGCTTTATGCATAAAGAAAGAAAAAGCAGTAAATAGTAATGTTATTGCAGCTTGTACTGCTACAGCAAATGGTACAGCTATACCAATAGCTGCTTGTGCATCTAATTTGCCTAAAATAGCTATACTAGTTCCTATGATTCCCCCTATAACAACATTTGGTGGTTGTGCTCCTGCAAGTGGTACCATACCCATCCAAACAAGTTCAAGTGATGCTCCAACTATAAGTCCAGTTTTCATATCTCCTAAAATCAATCCCACTACAAGGCCTGTTACTATTGGTCTATGAATATGTGTTAATCCATCAAACATATCCACACCTGCTATACCAGCCCATAGCCCTATTAATAGCGCTTGTACAAACATAAAGTTTCCTCCTTAAAATTAATTCTTATTTAAATATGTTTATAAATATCTTCATCAATATTTTCATCTGGTACTCTTCTTATTTCTAATGCTATTCCTAATTCTTTTAAGTTTCTAAATGCTTCTTTATCATTTTCATCTATTGAGACTGTTGATGAAATTTGTTCCTTACCTTCTGAGAAATGCATATTTCCTATATTTATCTTGTCAATTGGTACATTACCTTCTGCTAACCTCAAAGCATCTTGTGGATTTCTTACTACTAGAAAAATCTTTTGTCTTGGTGCTGCCTTATGAATTACATCAATTGTCTTTTGTATAGAAAAAAATCTAATTCCTATAGCATCCGGTATTACCATTTCCATCAGATTTTGTTGTACCGGATCTTGGGACACTTCATCATTCGCAACTACAATTAAGTTTGCACCTAGATGATTCACCCAAGTTACTCCCACTTGTCCATGTACAAGTCGATTATCAATTCTTGTTAATAAAATATTAGGCATAAAACCATTCCCCTCACTTATTTTGGTATTAACCAATTTATATTTTTATTTTATATCCAGTTATATAAGTTGTCAACATTTTCATAGGAATTTTTTCAAATAATTATTTTTACTTTTTAAACCAGCTACTATGCATAATGTTCTTAATATATTCCTTATATTTTTAATTTAAAATAATACTTGTCCAGATCTTATTTATAAAACATATAAATTTTTCTTGAAAGCAGTATCATGTATATTCTATAATTAGAATATACAATTGGATAATACCAATATTAAAATTTCAAATATATATAAAATTGGAGTGATATAGTATGTTAATAAAAAATTGTAAAATAATTAAACTAGACCATATCGAATTAGGATCTGTTCTTATTGAAGATGGAAAGATACAAGAATTAAATCCCGCAAATTATGAATGCAATGAAGTTATTGATGCAAATGGCTTATTTTTGTCACCAGGCTTTATAGATATACATATTCATGGTGCTGGAGGCTATGATACAATGGACGGAACTGTTGATGCCATTGATTCTATATCAAAAACAATAGTCAAGCACGGAACAACTTCTTTCCTTCCAACAACAATGACAGTTTCTGTTGAACAAATAAATAAATCAATGCATGCAATAAAGGAATTGAAAGAAAAAGGCACTTCTGGTGCTCAGGTGCTGGGAGCTCATCTCGAGGGGCCATTTGTAAGTCCTTCTGCAATAGGTGCTCAAAATCCTAAATATCTTCTAGCTCCTTCTATAGAGACCTTTAATGAAATGACTGCCGAATGTGAAGATGTTGTTGTATCAATAACATTAGCACCAGAATTAAATGGAAGTTTAAATCTTATAAAGCATTTATCTAAAAAAAATATTAATTGCTCATTAGGACATACAAGAGCTACATACGAAGAAACAATGAAAGCTATAGATGCTGGTGCTAATCATTCTACTCATCTTTATAATGCAATGCCACCATTTAATCATAGATCACCTGGCATTATAGGTGCATTATTTGATAGTTCTAAAATAACCATAGAAACAATATCAGATGGAATCCATATTTCTTACCCAGCATTAAGAATAGCTTATAAACAAAAAAGCTCTGATAAATCTATTTTGGTAACAGATGCTATGATGGCCTGTTGTATGCCTGATGGTAATTACACACTTGGAGGTCAAGATGTTATAGTTAAAGATAATGCAGCAAGAATTAAAACAGGATCATTAGCTGGATCAGTTCTAACATTAGATGCTGCTATAAGAAATGTTTATAATAATTGTAATATGCCTTTATATGAAGTTGTTAAAATGGCTACTTATAATCCCGCAAAATATTGTAATGTATCAGATCATAAAGGACTAATAAAAAAAGGCTATGACGCAGACTTAGTATTATTTGATGAAAATATAAATGTTAAGCAAGTATTTATTGACGGAAAATCCATTTTTAATGCATAATAAAATAGAGATATGCAGATTATTTCTGCATATCTCTATTTTATTAATTCTATATAATTATCTGGTAATTCATTATCTGATAGTAAATAAGCTAACAATGCAGCTCCATGCCATGGTTTAAGTTTAGGCTCTATTAATATACATTCTATTTTGTCGTTTTTTAACATTTCCTTTAAAGGATTTAATATAAATTCTCCAGCTTTAAATACTCCACCACTATATGAAACTAAAAATCCATTTTCTAGATTCAATTCATTTTTCAATACTTTTATATGAAAAAATAATTCTTTAGCTGCCTCTTTAAATATATTTCTACAAGTCTCACATCCAGCTGATGCCGCTAAATAAGCTATTTCGGAAAATTTAGCAATATCTGTTCTAGAAAATTTTAATCTATTAAATGCTATGTCAACAATTTCAAAATAATCTTTTATATTATATTCTTTTTCTAATGTATCAACTAGAACAGTCTTTTCATTTCTGCCATCTTTCTGTTTTGTATATTCATTCAATATCTTTAATCCAATCCAGTATGCACTTGCATCATCACCAATGCCAGGTCCCCATCCTCCACATCTAGCTTCATTTCCTTTTTTATTTCTTCCATACGCTATACTTCCTGTTCCAGCAACAATGTTTATACCTTCTTTACATCCGGTTCCAGCTGCCCATCCAACAACAGAATCATTTCCAATAACGTAATTAATACCATCAAAAACCTTCTTAACCGAATATTTTATATCTTCAATATCGCTTTTACTTTCTCCATATCCAGGTATACCTAAAAATGCATATTCAATTTCATTCTTATTTATACATCCCTTCTCACAAATTAACTCCAAATTTTCATTTAAAACTTCAATTAATTTTTCTTTTCCAATTTGATGAATATGGGTTGTACCACTTTCTACATCACATATAACTCGTAGTTCTTGATTTATTAATAAATACTTAGTCTTAGTTCCACCACCATCAACTCCTAAAAAGTACATAATCTCTCCTTTATTACTTAAAAAGGGAATATAAATATTCCCTTTTTATTAATAGATTTATTTGATTATTGCTTCTCTTAATTTAGCACTTGTTTCTTCAAGTGATTTTTCCCAATCTTCTACTGTTTTATTTCCAGACATGATTGAATCTATAGTTCCAAGATAAATATCTGTCCAGCTTACGCCTTCAACAGCATTAGTAGCTACAAATCCACCCATTATAGGTAATGCACCATTGTCATATATTTTAAATAACTCTACTTGTAATGGATCTAAATAATCATTAGCAATTTCAATGGCACCTTTAACTGGTACAACTGCTTTTGCATTTTCAGCTATAATTTTAACTGCTTCATCACTATACATATAAGCCATAAATTCTTCTGCTAGTTCTTTATTAGCAGCATCTTTAGGAATATACATTTGTTCAAGGAAACTTACAGAATATTGTTCTTTTCCATTTTCAAATGCTGGATATGGCATGAATCCCCATTCAAAACCTTTACTTCTTGGTGCATCCTTCATTTCATCTGGAAGCCAAGTTCCATTTGGTATAAATAAAGCTTTATTATCTAAAATTAATTGTTGATTCTTTGTGAATCCTTGATTGTTTGCATTTGCAACAACTGATGGTTCTAAGTAATCCTTAAGTTTTCCAACTACACCTAAAGCTTGCTTAGCTTCTTTTGATGTCCACGTACCTTCTTCATAATTATAAGCCTTATTAACTAAATCTAAACCACCAGCACCAGCGAGTAACGCAGGGACTGCACAATCAAAATATCCACTTGTTGAGTAAGTAAATAATGATATTCCATCATTTTTAGCTTTATCTCCAAGAGCAAACATTTCATCCCAAGTTTTAGGAACTTCATATCCCTTTTCTTCAAATAAATGCTTGTCATAAAACAATCCTGTTGGACTATAAAATAAAGGTGCTAAATATGTCTTTCCATCTCCGTATGGATTAGTAGCTGATGTATCTAAAAATCCTGGTAAAATTTTTTCTCTTACAGTAACGTTTTCACCTGGTACTTTCTTATCAAGTACTCCTGTTAAATCACTTAAAGCTTGGTCTTTTATAAATGTCTCTGTTAATGCGTCAGGTCTTCCAGTTGCTAAATAAACTAAATCTGGTATATTTCCTGATTGTATTTGTGGACGAATTACCTCTTCTAAATTTGAAGCTACTGTAAGTTCAACTGTAACTCCTTCATGGCTTTTTTCGAAATTTTCTTTTAATTTGTCCCAATAAACTTTTCCATATCCACCTTCAAAGGCAGCTATTTTTAATACTTTTCCTTCTGCTGTATCTTTTGATGCCTCACTATTACTTCCGCACCCAATTAACCCTGAAACCATCATTAGTGATGCAAGCATTGTTGCTATAATTCTCTTTTTCATTCTAAATCCCTCCTAATTTTTTATTTATATTTATTTTTTATAGTTCACATTGTCTATTAAATATTAAAATATTATTTAATTCATTGTTATTGGTACTGTTTGTTATACAAATAAATTTCTGACAATATTCCTATTAGCCCAACAAACATCATTGCAAGTCCAAAATAGTTTGTTATGGTTCTACCTTTAATGACTAGAAATAAGCTTATAATAAAAGTTATTAAGTATATTATCTTTTTCATATAATCATCTCCTATAAACGAAAGATTATTTTATTTTGAACCATCTTATAGCTGCTGGTTCTAATTCTATTTCAAATGCATTTTTAGAACCCTCATATACTTTTGTTTTTTGTTTCTCATTAGAGTTATTAATAACAGCATATTTGTTAGATTCTATGTATGCCGATACTTCACAATAAATATTGTCACAATACCATTCCTTTAAATGTTCTTCTTTGTTTGCAGCATAATAACATGATCTCATTAATATTCTAGCATTCTGTGATGAATACGGAAGCCCTGCAATGTATACTGCTCTACCTTTTCCATATACATTAGCGGCCATCATTACATCATCATTTTCTATTTCTATTATTTCTGTACTGTCAGAATTAGCATATATATTCTTAACACTTTCTCCAAAATCAAGTTCAGAATTTATATCTTCAGTTATAAAATGCTTTTCAATCTTTGTCTTAAAATATTTATCTGTACTTAATGAAAATCCAAGTTCTTTATCTACACCAAGCGCATCTGCCATTTGAAAGAATCTTCCTCCATTTAACATTGCTGATGGTTCACCAATTCCTACAAATCCTCCACCATTAAAGATCCATTCTCTTAAAGTAACACTTATTTTTTCATCAATCCATTTTTCTCCACCACTAAATGCAGTTCCTGAATCTCCAGCATTTATTATTACATCAACATCGCTAGATATTCCATTTTCTTTTATATCATCAAAGCTTATAAACTCTACATCGAAGCTCATTCCGCTTAATGCTTCTATAACTCCAAGATAAGTATATATTTGTTTATACCAAAGTGAATGTGCCACCATATGTGTTTGCCAAGTGCGAAGTTTCCCCCAGCAATTTAATATTGCTACTTTCAGCCCACAATATGGTTTAACGTTATTTATATTGTCATATATTTCTCTAAATTCATCACAAACTTTTCCAACATATTCAACAAAATCAGGAAATTTATATGCAAGTGATAAATATCCACCGTATCCTATTCTATCTACAGGTTTTCTCATTATCGCTCTTCTTGCTGTTAACCAGTTTTCTCTAGCTTCTATAATAGGATCATTACCTTCAAAAAATGTATCTGGAAAGAAGTATGGCAAAAAACGTCCTTCTGTATATTTAATCCCTGATATATCAGATATCATTCTAAGAGTTGCACCATTCCCAACAGATCCTACTACTGCATCCAATCCTATATTTTCAAAATATTTTCCGTAAGGTTCAGTTCCAATCCACGTGTCTCCTAAAAACATCATTGCTTCTCTACCATGCTCATGAACTACATCAACTAATTTCTTTACATTATCTGCAACAAACTTTTGTTGAAAATCCATATAATCTAAGTATGCTTTCTTAGGTACTCTAAATGGCGAATTATAATATCCTTCATCTATAATGTCTTCCGCCCTTAATTTGTAACCCTTTTCTTTTTCAAATTCTCTTAAAGCCTTTGCACTTACACTTGAAGAATATCCAAACCAATCAACATATTTCTCTTTTTTTAAATTATTAAATACTAAAGCAAAGTGATAAAAGAAAGTGGTAAATCTAACCACGCTAGTTCCTGGATGTTCATCTAACCAATTATGCATAGCTTCAACTATATGCTTGTTAGTATTTTCATTTCTAACATCAAAAGGAATATCATGTGGTTTGTCATTCCAATCATTAGTTATATGATTATACATCTGAGTTGGATCCCATATACAATAAGCTAAAAATGAAACTGTATACTCGTGCCATTCTTTAGTACCATGTACTATAACTTTTTGTCCTTCTTCCTTATAATCCCAGTTATTTGTATCAACGACTTCATTTGTTGTTCTATCTATAACTTCCCAGAATTCTTTGATGTCATTTTTTATATCTGGCTGAACTTGTTCCTCAAAATACCCGTCCATAATAGATATTTCTAATACATCACTAGTTGCTAGGTTATGTCTGCTCATTAAATATGTCTGCTGAAGTTCATCCATATGTTCTTCTGCCCAGTTATTGTCTCCACGACTTACAAAATATGTCGAATATATCTTTTCTGCTAAACCTTCAATTTCAGGTGTTAGCTTAAATCCATCACAGTCTCTAATTGCATCCGCTCCCCATTTTTCTAATATTTCACATGTTTCTTTTATAAAATTATCATCTGTTGGAATAGTTATTCTTCCTTTACTCATTTTTTTCCTCCTTATTCTTTGACCCCGCCAACTGTCATTCCTTCTGTTAATTTCTTTTGAACTAAAATATATAAAATTATTGTTGGAATCATAACTATAACAAGTCCAGCATACATAGCACCATAATCAGTTGCTGTTTTTTGTACTTGCATTAAGTTTATGAGTCCTAATGGCAACGTTTTTGATTTATTTGGTAAAAGTGTTAATGCTATTATATATTCATTCCAAAAGGCTAAGAAATTAAATAATATAACTGTAATTATGCTTGGTTTAGCCATTGGTATGATTACATGAATTAATGTTTTTAACTTACTACATCCATCAATATAAGCAGCTTCTTCATATGATTTAGATAATGTTCTAAAATAATTTATCAATAGATATACAGTAAATGGTATTGCTGTTGCTGCATAAACTATACTTACTACTATTCTGCTATCCAAAAACACTGTCATACTCGACGGTAATGCAAAAATATTTTTGATAAACTTTTCACCATCAAGTATTAATAAAAATATTGGGACTACTATATAATTTACATTTACAAATAATCCTGCTGTAAATAAAGCACTTATTATTTTCTTACTTTTAAATTCAAATCTAGCTAACACATAAGCTGCTGGTATAGAGACTAAAAGTAATATAATTAAAGCTAAAGCTGTTATAAATACAGAATTCAAAAAGTACTCTCCCATGTTTGCTTCTACAAATGCCCTTCTAAAATTTTCCAAATAAATCCCTTTTGGTAATGACCATGGGCTTCCATAAAATTCTGTTTTATGCTTTAATGATGCCAAAAACGCCCATCCAAGTGGAATTATTATGCTTAATGCAAAAGCCCATAAACAAAAATACATAAAGAACTTTACTAATTTCTTTTGTAATTTATTATCATTCATAAAATTCACCTCTTAAAACTCTATTATATCTCTTTGTGTTATCTTATTAATAACTAATGATAAGACAAATGAGAATATAAACACTACAACACCAATTGTCATACCATACCCATAAGAAGAATTACTATAAGCCTGCTTGTACATATAGCTTAAAAATACTTCTGAAGATCCATCCGGACCGCCAGAGGTCATTACCTTTACAAATAGAAAGCTCAAATTTATTGTACTTATTACAAAAAAAGTTAAAGTAGTTCTTATTGTATTCCAAACCAATGGTAACGTTATCTTAAAAAATTGCTGTACTGCAGTTGCACCATCTAAGCTTGCTGATTCATATAAACTTATAGAAATTCCACTTATACTCGACATGTACATAACCATATAGTATCCAATAGCTTGCCATATCATAGCAAATGCAATACACCATATTACAACTTTCTGATCACCTAGCCACATTCGAGTTAATGAATTTAGATTTAAAAAATTTAATGTTGAATTTACTATTCCTTGATTAGGATCAAGTATTGCTGAAAAGATTGCTGAAATTACAACTACAGATAAAATATTAGGGAAATAAAAGATTATTCTGAAAAAGTTTTTAAATTTTGTATCTTCTCGTACTAAGATTGCCGCAGATATTATAGCCAGAATCATAGTAACTATTGTTACTATCACTAGTAAAAAAATTGTATTTTGAAATGACTTCAAGAAATTGCTATCTTTCAACAACATCTTAAAATTATCTAATCCAACAAATTTTTTATTATTTACAAGTCCGCCCCATTTGAACATAGACATCCAAAATACATTTATTGTTGGTATAATCATAAATATAATAAACAGTATTACTGCTGGCGCTAAAGATAATCCAATAAAAGTCTTGTTTCCTTTATTCTTCACGTTTTTCCCTCCATTCTTTATATGTTTATGATATTACTTTGTAATCATTTGCACAACAAGATTGTTGTTATATTCTTTAGTTATATTGCTATAATATCATTTTACTTTATTTATCTATATAGTATAATAATTGTATAAAAACCAATAAGTAACACAACGCAATAGTCCTTGAATCTATAAAGTAAGAGGTGTATTATGGGAAATATACGATATTTAATTGATGATAAAAATTTCTCTGATTTTAATTTCGAATTACTCTATATAACTAAGTCAAAGTTTGAAAACGATTGGCATAGCACAGCTCATATTCATCCTTTCATGGAAATATTTTTTATTACAGAAGGAAATGGTGCTTTTCAATTAGAAGATAGTATTGTTAATGTTAAGGAAAATGATTTAATAATAATAAATCCAAATTGTCTTCATACAGAAAAATCAAATTTAAATGATTCCCCTCTTGAATATATCGTTTTAGGAATTGGTAATTTTTCTATCAACTTTTTTAATTTAAATAATACAAAGTTTTCACAATCTGACATTAAAACTTATCATATAATAAATTTTAAAGAAAATAGTTCTAACATACTTAATCAGTTAAATCTAATAATTGATGAAATCAAACTTAAAAATTACAAATATGAAGTTGCTTGTAAAAGTATGCTTTCTCTATTTATATTGAATATATTAAGAACAACTCCCTCAGTGTCAATTCTTCAAAATGAAAAAAAGAACTTGAACTTAGAATGTGCTAAAATAAAGAATTATTTAGATGCACATTATTCAGAAAATATAACTTTAGAAACTTTATCAACTCTCTCATACATGAATAAATTTAGTTTAATACATACATTTACAAAACAAATAGGAATGTCTCCTATTTCTTATTTAATTGAGAAAAGAATTAATGAAGCTAAAAGTCTACTTGAGACTACTAATTATTCGATTAAAGATATAGGCTCAATTGTTGGTTTTTCAAATTCATCATACTTTAGCCAAATGTTTAAAAAACAAACTAATCTTTCTCCTAAACAATATAGATTTCAAAAAAGTTCTTACTAGAAATAAAATTATCTTAGAAAATAAATAAAGCATATATTTTTAGTACATGCTTTATTTATTTTCTAAGATAATTTAGAAATATTAAATTTTTTAATTATATATTCAGCCGATTTCATACCATCAACAGCTGCCGATATTATTCCACCTGCAAATCCAGCGCCTTCCCCTGAAGGATATACTCCTTCTACATTAATACTTTCAAAATATTCATTTCTATTAATTCTAACTGGAGCTGATGTCCTTGTTTCAATTCCTGTTAAAACTGCATCTTCCCTACCATATCCTTTGATTTTTTTATCAAAGTCTACTACTGCTTCTTTTATTGCTTCTACAACATATTCTGGTAAGCATTGTTTTAATTCCTTAAATTCATATCCTCTAGTATAGCTAGGTGTTACTTCTCCTAATTTAGTTGACGGTCTATCCTTAATAAAATCTCCCAATAATTGTATTGGAGCTTTATATTCTCCACCACCTAATTTGAATGCTAAACTTTCATAGTATCTTTGAAATTCCATTCCTCTTAAAGGTGAATTTCCTTCAAAATCGTCTGGGGATACTGTTACTACTAATGCTGAATTCGCATTTTCTAAATCTCTCGCATGATAACTCATTCCATTTGATACTAATCTTCCATCTTCTGATGCTGCTGCAACTACAACTCCACCTGGACACATACAGAATGAATATACAGCCCTCTTTAATTTCTCACTCTGATAAGTTAGTCTATAGTCTGCTGCCCCTAAACGAGGATTATCATAAAAATCACCATATTGACTAATATTTATCATTTTTTGTGGATGTTCAATTCTGACCCCTACAGCAAAAGGCTTAGCTTCCATTTCTATGCCTTCTTTATGTAACATTTCATACGTATCTCTTGAACTATGACCTATTGCAAGAACTAAAGCTTCACAAGGTATATTTTCGCCATTAACAACAACACTATCTAATTTTCCATCAATTATTTGAATTTTTTCTAATCTTGAGTTAAATCTAACCTCACCGCCTAATGACTTAATTTCTTCTCTTATATTTTTTACAACACCTTTTAATAAGTCTGTTCCTACATGGGCCTTACTTTCATATTTTATTTCTTTTGGTGCTCCAGCTTTTATAAACTCATCTAATACAAATGAGCATCTAGGATCTTTTATTCTAGTAGTTAACTTTCCATCTGAAAATGTTCCAGCTCCGCCTTCTCCAAACTGAACATTAGATTCTAAATTAAGTTTTCCAGTCTCCCAAAACTCATCTACTGTCTTAGTTCTATTATCTACATCTTCACCTCTCTCTAATACAATAGGTTTATATCCTTCTCTTGCTAAAACTAAAGCAGCAAAGATTCCTGATGGTCCAAACCCAACAACTATAGGTCTATGATTAAGTTGTTTATTTCCTGGAATTAATTTCTCTAATTCCTTTCTTTCATCTATTTTTATATCTTTGTCATGAAGCTTTGATAATATCTTTTTTTCATTATTGCAAAAAACATCTACACAATATTTAAATTTAATATCATTCTTTTTTCTTGCATCTAAACTTTCTTTTATCAGCTCAATATTCTTAATATTATCTTTTGATATTTTTAGTTTTTTACAGACTTTTCTTTCTAAATCATTAAAATCTTCATCTATATTTAAGTTTAAATTATTTATTCTTATAGCCATATGAATCTTATTCCTTTCTAAAATTATATAATAATTATATTAGAAAAATTATATCATAAAATAACCACAGTATATAAATACTGTGGTTATTTTAATTATTTTTTTATGGTATATAATCCTATACTTTCTTTTTTAGTGTAACTTCTGCATTTTCAACACTTATTACAGTAACACTATCATTATTTGTTTTTACTTCTGGAGTATATGTGAATGTACCCTCTTCTGTAATATCAGCTAGATTCACAGTCACCTGTATATTTTCTGCATTAACTTTATCTAATTGATCTTTTAGCCCATGTAAATTAACTTTTACACCTTCAGTAGAATTTTCTAATATAAATCCTTCAGGTACATTTATATAATTAACATTTCCAACTACTTCCTTGGATACTGGATCTTCTTTTACTACAGTAAATTTTACATCAACCGTATCACTAGCATCCTTTAACGTAATTCCATCAGGAACATTTAATTTCAGTGTAAGTGTATTGGTAGATGTCAAGTTTGATATATCTATATATTCAGTATCTATTTTATCAATAGAATTTAATACATCATCATCTCCACTTATATTAACAGTCGCTTTACTCAATTCACTTTTTTCCAATACATATCCTTCTGGTAATGTTCCTGTTGTCCTTATGTTTATTGGAACAGATTTCCCATTTTTAACCGTTACTATTAATTGGGCATTTGTATTACTTGGTTCTAATCCAGTTACTTCATGTCCTGCTTCGTCTAAAAATTTAATTTCATATGTTTTACTGAAATTTGATTGTATATCTTTTTCTTCTCCTAATAAAACAGCCTTAGATATTTTTTCCACCTGGCTTTTTCCCCCTGAAACCGAAACAGTTCGTGGATTTATGGATTTGCTATTTTCATAAATATGATCTTTATATGATAATTTAACCTCTGAAATAATATCAAAGTTCTTACTTATATATTTCTCTAACATAACTTTAATTCCTAAGAATCCATTATTTTTAATTGTTACATTTTCCGGATATGTTATTATTTGAACCGGAATAGTATTTTCTCCTTCTCTGAGTGCATATGTTTCCATATCAGCTACTATCTTAAAATCATCTTTTTTTACTTTAGACATTTCACTAGAAGGCCCCTCTAGTTTTAAATCGACTGTAAATTGCTGATCATTAACCACAGAAAAATCTGAATTTTTTAAAATATCTGTATTAACTAGTTCTACTGGTACTTTTTTAATTTCATAAGTTCTAACTGGATTTTCAACATTAGAGATGTATAACCATAATCCAAAAGACAGAAGTATACATACAAGTTTAACAATTAGTGTTTGGTTTTTACCTTTATCCACGAACTCACCTTCTCTCTAGCTGTTTTTACAGTTTTATCACTTCTCTTTTCTATTATTTTAGACAATACCATTTTTAATTTTTCTTTATCATATCCTCGTGTCAATTTACCATTAATAGCCAATGAAATAGTTCCTGTTTCTTCTGAAACAATAATAATTAATGCATCTGATACTTCTGACAAACCAATCGCAGCTCTGTGCCTAGTTCCTAGCTTTTTATTTATATTTACATTATTTGTAAGTGGCAGAACACAGCCTGATGCTAGTATTCTATTATTTCTAATAATAGTTGCTCCATCATGTAGTGGTGTATTTACCACAAAAATATTTTCTAAAAGATTTGAGGTTATATTTGCATCAATCAAAGTGCCTGCTCCTATTACCTCATTAAGACCTGTACTTTGCTCTAATACCAATAATGCACCTGTTCTGCTTTCAGATAAATTTTGTACTGCAGTTACAATTTCATTAATTGTTGTATCTACTAACTTTTTATCATTTACATGAGAAATATCATCAAAAGCAGTTCTTCCTAAATGCTCTAATGCTCTCCTAATTTCAGGTTGAAAAATTATAACTATTGATAATACTCCTATAGTTAGTGTTTTATTTAATATAAAATACAACATATCTAACTTAAGTATATAACTAATTGGTATAAGAAATCCTATTAAAACTATGCCTTTTAATAATTGTTCAGCTCTTGTTTCTTTAATCAAAGTATAACCTTTATAAAAAATATATGATACCACTAAAATATCCACTACTGACCAAATTGACATATTAGATAAACTTTTACTAACCATACTTATAATTTCTTGCACTTTGTTCACCTCTTTTCTTTACACTTAAATTATATAACAATTTTTTATTTAATACACTTAAAATAGAATTACTATTTTCTTACTTTTTAATTATTTTTATAATAAATTTAAATTAATATAATATATTTATTATTAAGTATACAAATCTTTATTGTACTAAAGGAGGATATTATATGATTAAATTCAAATACAGAGATATTAAATTTTCTATAATTACTTTGAGCATGTTATTTATTTCTATTATAGTATTAACTTTATCCTTCAAAAATAATGATTTACATAAATTATCTATTGTTTCTCAAGAGATTTGTAATGTAAATAAAGACTTAGGTAGTACCATAAATAATAATGATTTTAATTCTAATGAATCTATAAACATTTTAAAAGAAAATCTAATTAAGCTACAAAAGCTTAATAACTCATTAGAAAATATTAATGTGAAAGATAAGAATATTAACTTAAAAAATCAATTATCATCTTATATAGAATCTAATATCAAGCTTTACGAATCTTCATTATCTATATTAAATATGCAAAATCCAGACAATTTCTCATCTCTTTATAATAATTTACTTAAATCAGAACAAAATATATTAATAAATACAGATAGCTTTAAAAATAGTAGGTTAAATATATCTTTTCCTAAAGAAGCTAATATATTTTTTATAAAACTAAATCAATATGTTAATGATTCATTTAAAAGCACTCGTGAAAAAGATATTGTTTATTCTCAGAAACAAGATTTCTTAATCGAAATCAATTCAATATTATCTGATTTTTCTTATTTGAAAGAAGATTTAAATCCTATTATAAATAATATTAAAGATACCAAAAGAAGCCTATTGATATTAATAAGTGATATAAACACAAAGCGTTCTAAATATCTAGAAATCAGAGAAAAGTCATATTCTATGATTCTTCCTACTGGCACTCAAGAATGTTATGAATCACTAATTGAAATGCTAAATTCTTATGAAATTTATTTAAATAGCATAGAAAGTAGTATAAAGTACGATATAGAGAATTCAAAATTAGATGACAATAAATTAAATACAGTTATTAATAATAATTATAAAGATTCCTTTGATAAATATAATACGTTTTTATCATGCTATGATACTTTAAAAAATAATATAAAAATTTATAAAAAACATTAATGTATATAATTAATACTTATTTAAAAATATATGTAGTAGTATAGCCATTTATAAGGGTTTTTCGTAGCTTGTTGTATCAGTTTTGCCCCTTTTTTGCCCCTTATAACTTTTTTATAGCAAAAAAAGAGGCTTTATTTAGCCTCAATTTCATTAAATAAATTTTCTAATTTTGATACTGTTTTTTCCTTTTCATCTTCCAGTACATGAGTATATGTGTTTAAAGTTATTGATATATTACTATGCCCTAATAATGTTTGTACCTTTTTAGGGCTTTCCCCTAGCTCAAATAATCTAGTTGCATATGTATGCCTTAAGTCATGAAATCTTCTTTCTTCCATTCCATTATTGGCCAATACCTCTTTTAATTTCCCGACTACATGACTAGGCGATAAGTATTGTCCTTTTCTATTGGCAAATACAAGATTGTTATTTTGATATATTCCATTACTTTTTAATATAGTTTCAGCCTGTTTTATCTTATATTTTCTTAATACATTTACTAATGATATTGGAATATTAACTTTTCTGATACTTCCTTTTGTTTTAGGTGTCTGTACTATTGATTTGCTTTCCCCTCTGCCTTCTTCCGATACGCTTTTAATTCTTGATGTAGTTTTGTTTACATCAATGTAACATTCATCAAAATTAATATCGTCCCAGGTAAGGGCTAATATCTCCCCTCTTCTTAATCCACTATATAAAGCAGTTAAAAACAATACTTCATATACATTACCTTTTATAATCTGAATAAATTTCTTCTGCTCTTCTAATGTAAATGGATTAATTCTATCAGCCTTTTCAAGTTTTGTCTTTTCATTTTCCTTTGGCAGCTGAATTGCTCTTGCAAAATTTTTTATTATAATATCATTGTCATATAAGTATCTTATGAATGGATTAATTAATCTATGAACCTGTCTTACTGTATACGGAGTAACACCCTTTTTAATGAGATTATTATAGTATCTTTGGAAATCTGCCACGCATAGATCATTGACTTTTATATCTGACAATTCACATTTCTTAATATGAACCCTATAAATACTCTCATATGTGTTTTTGCTAGTTTCCTTCAATTTTATAAAATGAATATTAAAAAGCCATTCAGTAAAAGCCGTATCAAAATATTCTTTAGTTTGCTTTATATTATTATCTAAATCCCTTGTTATACTTCTTATTTTTTCTTTGAGCCCTTCCACTGTGGGTGAATATATATCCTTAGGCTTTCTTAAATTCTTATGTCTTAATCTGAAGAAGTAATATTCTTTACCGTTTTTTATTTTTTTCTTATAGATTGTCCTGGCCATAATATCACCTACCTAAAAATCTTTTTAAACTTCATCATTCCATCAAATGAAGGTTTCTTTTTTAATTCAACGCATGGCTGCATATACTTGTCCATTAACTTAAAATTCATAACTATTACCTTCTTTCTTTTCCCACCATAAATAATTTATATGCTCCATTCTTCTTTTAACTTATTTAAAAATTGCATACCAGCTCCATCATCTTTTATAATATCCGGATGTAGTTTTGCAGCTGCAGCTCTATAGATTTTCTTTAAATATCCTTTTTCTTCTTCTGTATAATTAGTTGTAGTGTTGCCACTACAAAAGCTATTAAAATATTCCTGGTATTGATATTCTTCTTTGTATCTTCTCTCTGCTTCCTCCTGTTGCTTTTTTCTTTCTAAATCCAATAAGTCATATCTAATATTTGTAAACTTATCATAAACAATATCGTTATAAATATCCTTATCAAACCCCTTTTCTTTACATTTCCTTGTGATAGCTCTGCTTATAGCTTTAAGCATATGAGTATCAATCATATAATCATAAGGTATTGATATTATTAGCTTATCACTACATTTTATTTTGCCTGTTTCTTTATCTCTTTTTCTTTCACATAGATAGAATCTATATACAATATCATCTTTTGTATTATATTTCTTCACTGAACAAAACATATAAATACAACCTCCTTGTAGTGTTATCACTACATTTTTATTAAAATTGAAGAGGTACCCTAATATTATTTGGTAACCTCTCCATCACGCCTATTCTTCTATCTCCCCTATATATCCAATGCACTCATGTTCTTCATTCTGTATGAGATAGCACCATTTAAAATCTTCAATAATTTCTTTTACTGGTACTTTAATTAATGCTCCATAGCAACAATAATAAAATGTACCTCTTGATAATTGCTCTTTTAATTCTTCAATTCTAATATTCATAACAACACCTTCTTAACTTAACTAGAATACCTATTATCAGTGAAATCAAATTCAACAATATTATTTTTATTTGATCCATCCTTTAGTCTTTCTGTAATCAATCTAATCAATTCTAACCTATCACATTCCGGAATTCCAAGTTCACCATTAGCAATAATTCTAATTGTTTCAATTATGGATAATCCATAGGCTATCTGTTGCATTCTTATATCATTTGATATCATTCCTTCTAGTTCTTTTTGAAATGAATTATCACATGCATTTGTTGAATTAAATTTTAAAATATCTTCTGCCATATTCTTTAGTTGGTTATTAACTATCTTCATATTTCTACCTCCAATACAACCATAATCATTTAACTTTATTCATTGCTCTTATATATCCATATATAAGTTGTAGCTTACGATAATCTTGTATACCTTTAATCTGCTCTGTTATTCTTTTCTATATATCTTTTCCTAATTCTATATATAATAAAAACTGTTCCGCTTCATTCATTAAATACATCTTCCTCACTTTCTTTTAAATCTTCTTGATATGCCTTGTCCCATTCTCCAATAATGCCATCTCTTAAACTTTCTAATGCTTCAATATGTTCACATATTCCGTTATATCGCCATAAATATTTATTATGTGTTTTTTTATTAAGCTTATTGTATTTATCTGCCATATCATAAAGATAAGTTAATTTATTTCTTAATCTTTCTTCCATTGATAACTGCTCTTTTAATTCTTGAATATCAATCATGCTACATCATCTCCACTTCTAACATCTATTTTGTAATTTTTTCATAGCTCTTACATAAGCTAATATATATGTCAGCTTATCTTTATCCTGTATATCCTTAATAACATTTACAATCTGAATCTTATGATTATTATCTAGTATTTCACATAAATATTTTTGTGCCTCATTCATTAGTGTATAATCTCCTATCTATTTATAATCTTATATAATTCAATACTTTTACTTATTTGCTTTAATGTTAGATTTTGAACTCTGATTCCTTGATCAATAAGCTCCTGAACAAAATTTCTATACAATTTAGCATTCATAAATATATCCTCCTTTACAGGAGCGAAATTAAAAGCTATAATCATATTGCGAGTATGGTTGTAAGCTTTTAAGTTTGCAGCCCCTTTTTATTATTCCAATGTGCCTAAATTCCACAACATAACTTTGTTGTTCCTTATCAACATTTATCATTATTGAATTAATTCATAAAATCCAGTATATCAATTACTTTGCTTTTTTTACGAAATTTTATTTTTCTGCTTTTATAGTAGTCATATGTTATCTGACGTACATCTTCTATTATTTCGTCCCTAATTTCTCTATATTCTTTTAGTTTTAAACCAAAAATACACATAGATTCTTTAGTAGTAGTTGGATTCAAATAGTGAAACTTAATAATATGTCTATATGTTCTATTCTTTTTTGAATAATAGTCTTTAACTAATTTATCTATTTCACTATTATCACTACCTAGATTAATAATTCCAAACACATCACGCAAATTTCTAATTTCTATCATTCTTACTACCTCATGATCTATGGAATATTATTAATACGTGATTGTATTTGATGTCTCTTTTGTTCTCTGATAGCTCGTTGTATTGCATTATAATAAAAATCAAAAAGTGATGTAGCAAACCTTTCAGCATATTCAGTCAATATTTCAGCAGCATAACAAGCATTACCCAAATGAAAATAAATACTACTACGCTTTATTATTTTTAAATCTTTCAATACCATTAAAACCAAGCCTTTATCATTTAAATCTTTTCTTATAAAATCCATAATATCTCCGTGATCTTGTGCTATAGCTATTAAATCAACTTCTACATATGAATATTTTTTAGTTTTCTTTCTTACTGTTATATATGGTATCATCAATTTTTCACAATATGTGAAATGTGAATTTTCATCATATGGTGAATTATTTATAATTTTATATTTAACATATTTAGCCATCACTTTTTCTCCTTAATTTTCTAAACTTCACTAAACCGTTGTTGCTGCTCCTGTGGCTCTTCATCTTTCAACTCTATTGAGTCATCTTCTTCAATACTAAAATTCATTGGAGGAACACACCACCATTTTTTTGACCCTTTATATCCTTTTACTCTGAATGTTCTATTATCCTTTGGTGGTATTGCACCAAACTTAACTAATGATGTTCTTGTTTCAGCATTCATCTTGAGATCTAGCTCATTACATATATCAGATAATGTTTTATATATCCAATATTCTTGAGGTGCTGACCAATTATACATATCCATTATTTTAATATCTGATTCTGTCTTTGCTTCAAAATTAGAGTTTATTATATATAGCTCCTTTTCTTCTTCCTTGCTTAGCCAATGGGGTTCTTTATTATCTCTTAATAAATGCATTACTTCGCCCCATAACTGATTGATATCAATATTATGATTAACTATCATTGACTCAACTTGTATACACCAATAACGTCTATTCCCTGTATTATCCTCTAAAAACTCTTCATTGTTAATTGTCGCGTAAAATGATGTAGTACGTGGGTATTCTTCTAAATTTACTCCATATGGTCGCCTATATCGGTCTTTTGTTCTTGTAAAAAACATCTTCAGCATATCAACTGTATCTTTTTTTAAACTGGTTTTTAGTTCTCCCAGTTCTACAATCAAAGCTGATGTAACGTCGACAACATCATCAACTTTTTTCGGATTAATAAATTTATCTGTATCAATCCAATGTAAATTAGGTAATAATGTTTTTATCCACCGTGTTTTTCCTATACCTTGCTTACCTTGAATTACAAGTACACCATTTGTATTTTGTGTACCATCATTAAACGCTATATTCGTAGTACCAATCAGCCATTTTCTTAATAATAATTCTTTGAAACTATCGTTATAACTATCCGGAGTAATTATTGTATCAGCAAGCTCTTTTATATATCCTTCTTTGTGATTCCAATTTTTGTAGCATTCTTCAAAATACTCTTTGGCCGGATTATATGAATTTTCTTGAGATACTCTAAATATAAAACTTTGAATGTCTTTTCTTGATATAGAAGTAAAGTACTTATTCAAACATAATTGATACAAATCTTCAAAACAGGCTTCGCTTTTATCCGATAATGAAAACATATCGCCTTTAAATTCAACCTTTTTTGATAATTCATTATACTTAATGGATATATTGTTAAGTTCACATATACGTTTGAAATTTCCCCATACCTTTTTTGGCGTTCCTTTGCTATTAACATATTTGAAATTCTTATTTTTTATATAATCCCATTTATCGCTAAGTGCTGCTTTAAAATGCTCTAATGTTTTACCACTTTGAAACCAATCAGTAATATCTTTATTGTCCCCTAGCTCCTTCAAGCCTTTTGGATAAATAACATTAAATTCTTTTACATAATCTTTCATTTTGTAGAATAAATCATCTTTGTATTTTTCCCCGGCCTCTCCGGTATCCGGAATTATATAAACAATTGAATCTTGAAATATACTATAATTAAAATCAGTAACCCCTTTGAATGATGTTGCTATATATCTCATGTATCGGAGTGTTTCACAGTCTTTTTCTCCTTCACATATAAATATAGCTTTATCTTTTTTTAATCCTTCTAATAGCCTATAATAGTTATATGGTAATTCTTTGTTTGGACCACGTCCTGGAACGATTTTATTATTTTTGTTAATGTGTAAATATCTGCTTTCACTAACATTTTTACTATTTTTGAACTTGATTTTAAAATATACAGGATTGTTTTGCTGATCCACAAATATATATGTTTTTATATAGTTTAATAATTTCCCGTCATTGTCTTTAAATCCAATATTTTTAACAGATAGCTCTACCTTATCCAATAAGGATAAATAAGTTCTGTATTCCTTGCTTACTTCTAAATTTAAGTATTTACAAGCCTCATTATATGTCATATGCTTATATTCTTTTATAAAATCAATAATATCACCCTTACGGCCACAACCGTAACAATAATATCTCCATTTATCATTGTATTTCTTTACTGAAAAGGACGCCGTTTTTTCATTATGAAACGGGCAGCATATTGAATTATTTCTATTAAATTTTTGACCTGTTTCAGATTCAATTAAATCTTTTAAATTGATATTTGATATTTCTTCTTTTGAACTCAAATTCTCACCTACTTTAACTAAGGTTTAATATACTCAAACCTTCCAGTAATATAGGTTTGTTGCATTTTCTGCATAAATATATATTATTGGTCATTAATTTCACATACATATGATCCCTCGCTTTATCTTTTATTTGTCATATTATCTATCCACTCCTGGAGCTTATCGGCATTAATGAACCATCTGACTCCAATTCTAAAAGCCGGAAAAGTATCATCATTTGCTAAAATATCATATATCGTATTTTTGCTAAATCCAAGAATCTCCCTTGCCTCTTCCGGTGTTAATATCAATTTCTTTAATTCTTCCTTTACTTCTTCTCTTGCTATTTCTGACATATAGCTTTCTCCTTTCAATTTTTTATTTATATCGTTGTAATGCATCTCATACCGAGTGTGATTTTTTATGCCTTTAACTCTGAATTGTCATAATTAGAATTTTATAGATGTGAGATTTTAGATAAATTATTAGGTTTTCGTCATTTTTGACAATATTAATTGATTTTCATATTTGTTTTATAAGTTCCTTACAATCTTGATAGATATTTTTATATTCAATCCCTTGTGATATCTTATATAAAATACAATTTCCTATGATCTGCTCTATTCTTTGAAGCTCATCCAAAGTTTTGGGAGCTAATAAATTTCTATCTGATATATTCAGTTTTCCATTAATCATTTTAGTAAATATCGTATAGTATCTATTGGAATGTTTACTCCCATGTTCTCTAGCATAATCAATAAATGTCTTTAATATATCGGTAAAGCTCTTTCTTACTTCCTTTGCTTCTGCCCTCATATGCTGCCAATAAGAAGTATGAGTTTCCATCAATACATTCTTCATATCATAGAACTGTTTTACTAGATTTAATTTGAACTCTCTTACAACATCATTATTTTCTAGTAATGTTATTAGATAAGTCGCTTGTGGTTCATTAAGTAAATATATTTTTGTCTTTCTTCCTTTTACTTCTGTTTTATTTACGGATGTGGTATCCATAAAACAATTATTTCCATCTGATGATTTTAGATCAATATTACAATATCCAATCTCACCAAAGATTTTAAAATCCTCTTCAAAATCCCTAATCTTTCGAGTTATACTATGATGTTCATAGCCTGTCCCTTCTGCAATAATTAGACTATTTGTAAATACATCATCATTTTTAACCATTACTAAGCTATCCACAATAACACCTCCCTCATTCATACTCAATCATTATTATCCAAATTATTCTTCATCATCTGAGAAGAATAGCTCCGGCACTGTTGTATCAAGTGCTTTTGCTAATTTTCTTAATACTGCTACTGGTGTATTTTCTATTCCATTTCTTTCAATATTAGAAATAGTTACTCTGCCAACTCCTGATTTTTGGGAAAGTTTTTCTTGAGTCAAATTTTTTTTCACTCTTTTTAATTTTAGAGCCAACATGTTTATATACACTTCCTTTTTAAAGTTTATCTTCGTTTTTGTTCAGAGTATTGAACATTTACGCACTTTTATATTACACCTGCTTTTGTATTTATGCAATACTTTTTTTAATATTTATTGTATTTTTGTTCAATGCACTGTACAATTAGTATAGAGGTGATGACATGATACGATGTAATTTATCCGTGCTTTTAGCTGAACGAAATTTGAAAATATCAAAAGTATCAGAAGAAACAAAATTATCAAGGACAACATTAACAGCCCTTGTAAGTAATGTAAGCAAAGGAATTCAATTTGATACCATTAATACATTATGCTGCTATTTAAAAGTAACGCCTGAAAAATTAATCTCATATATTCCTGTAGATATAATAATTACTCGAGCCAATCTAAATGGAGAGATATTACAGATAGATTTAGATATTATAAAAAATATGAAGACTTACAAGTGCGAATTAACAGGCTATTGCTACACTTCATATAATGATGATAATGAAATAAAATCTTTAGATATAGAAATTCTACTTTATGATGATGAATCGAATTCCGACGATGAAGAACTAATCGAAAACAATAAAGTACTAATAAACACTTTTACTAAACTTCCAGTGCCTTTTAGAAATGATATACGAAAAGAAATTCTAAAATATATGGGACGTACTTTTAGATGGGCATTAGCAGAAGATTGCACTATGCACTTTACTTGGGACAATAAATTAATTGATGTTGAATAATCAATCATGCACCAATAATATATAGATAAAAAATTCTGCGATATATTAGAACTTGAATTTTATAAATTAAATAAATAACTGCAGTTCCATGATCCTTTACCTATGTAAGGGATTTTTTCTTTGCCATTACAGATAGGAAATCACACTTTGAATCAGATTCATACTATTTCAGTAATTTAGAATTGACTTTTAGATGTATTTTAATGAATTTTTAACCCAAAAACATAAGTTTTTTTGTTTTTTTGATGTAAAAACACTAAAAATTCATTAAAATTTGCACAAAAAACATAAAAAATGATAGCCAATAAGGATAAAATTATATAGGTTTTAGGCTGATATTATCCAGTTTTTAGGATTTCAGTGCATTTTGTGTCCCTACTTTGTGACCCTACATAAAACACTTAAAAGCCCTATATTTTGAGGGTTTGAGAGGTTGTGACCGTGACCTTAAAAAATTTTTTCTACGAGCGTATATATGTATATATACTATACTACCTATTATATTAAATATTATTATTATATATATAAAATAACAAGGTCACATATATAGCCTAAAACCTTATGTAATGGGAGTTTAAGGGTGTGACCTTACAAGTCCACATAAATACACAAAAGTCACATTTATAAAATATATACTAATATATTTATTTTATTATATATATAGTAACAAGGTAACATATATAGATATAAGTCTTATATATTGAGGGTTTAGAGGGGTGACCTTATAAAGCAACATTAAGGTTACAAGGTGACATTTATAAAATATATTAGGTTTAGGAGCCAACCAAAATTTTTTGGAGGGGTTACAAAGTAACATTTTATAAATTACGGATTTTAGATCATGATATTCTTTTCCCTTTACTGGCATTTGTAAGAAGAAGGTTTTATATTTCCAATAGCTTTAAAATGCTCTCACAATGATTTTAGAGTCAATGTAATTAAACATACGTTGAATTATTTAAATCTTCTCTATGGCTTTAATTTCAAAGCAGAATAAAGGAATAAAACATATATTCTTCATCATAAAGAAAAATATTCTTGCTGCATAAAAATAAGAGTATCTACTTTTTAGTAAATACCCTTTTAAATATAGATCATTAAGCTATTTTATATATTGGTTTCATGAAGAAGTTAATTTATAAAACTTATGCTGCAGCATATTAATAATTCCAATCGCTTGGAGATTTGGTCAAAATTTAATCCAGGTAAGAATAATTTACCGAGCTTATTTTATGTTAGTCCGAAAAACGGACTATGTTGTTCTAATGTAGGAATTTCATACTTTTACTATATTCACAAATTCATATATGAATAGCACTAGGAATATAATAAAACCCACTAAGATAATACCTAGTGGGTAAATTATGTCTCATCCATTTGAGCATTGTTAAACACAAGAGGCTTGATGAGCTCTTTAAATAATTTCTATTGGCTTGCACGGTTCGCACTGTTAGTAGGCGCTACAAACTCTGTTAATATTATATTATTCATTTTTACAACTTTTGTACATATATTTTGTGATCTAATAATATTTATTAGACACATTTTTAGTCACTTTTTCTTCTTTAATCTCTTTTTTGCTACTTATAGCTAATTATTTCAACTCACACTATGTTCGATTATTCTTTTCACTGCTCCAGTTGGTTTTATTCCATTATCTATAATATATTTTATATAAAGCCCCTGAATTTCTTCCATAGAATAATACTGTTTCTTTTCTATACATGGATTGTTGCAACATTTTCTGAATATTTGCCCCCAATCTTCATAATAAAACGGTATTGATTCATAGGCTAATTTATCAAATATAGATCTTTTTAATTTCCTCTTATTCTTAGCACTGCATAATTCTATTCCTAAATCCTTGAATGGTATTATTGGACTCCATTCCATTTTAATCCCTCCAATATACTAATTATACTTTATTAATTGTTAATTTTTCGGCTTACTCTTCTTTAATTTCAGTATTATTAAGTAACTCTATTGGATCCACTTCCAGGATATCAATCATTCTTTTTAGAGTTTCTAATCTTATATTTTGATAATTGCCCTTTTCATAATTGCAGTATGTATTTTTGTTTAATTTTAATTGTTTGGCCACTTCTTCTATAGTTAAATCTTTTTTTACTCGTGCTACCTTTAATATTTTAGTATCCATCAATTTATCACCTCTATGATATTGTATCATATTTGTTACTATATTTTAATATAAATTATATATTATAACTACTATTATTCTATTTTAAGGTATGTTGATTACTCAAAATTATTTCGAGAAATACGCATTTCCCGAAATTTTTATTAATTTAGAGTATATTTATTATCTATATTTAATATTTATTTGTTATAATTTGCAATTATTCTATTCGCTTCTTCCTCTGAAATATGTTCAAATCCATCTTCAAGTCCTATTATAGCTTCTATGGCATTATTATTTACTTTCCATGTTCTTCTTTGAGATGTCCAATCTTCCGTTACTCCGTCTCTATATCTAACTAAATAATTTCTATTACCAGGTAAAGTTGGTAATGTGGTTTCCATCACATTTTCCCATAATATGACCTCTATATCTAATATAAAAACAACTCTTCACAATTAGATTACTTTTTCCTATAGCATTGAATAATATTGAACTTTCTAAAAGCCTATACCAATATAGAAAACAAAGGGAATACAGATAAAGTTGCAAAAACTATCTATATTCCCAAAAAGCTTTGTAGGTTATATGTTATAGAATTTATTTTAAAATCCCTTGCATATCCATTTGCTTTGTGTTCCTGTTCGTTCTTTGTAATAAGAACATCTAGTACATTTACTTCCAGTCACATAAGTACGAACTTGTTCATAATCATGACCATTTGAATATTCATGTTTACAGTTTCTTGATTTACCAGAATAGTGCCAATTACCATAAGTTGGTGAAACATTAACTAATCTACCACCACATGCACAATCGGCAGATCTTGTTTTGCTATTTTCATGTTCTGAAAAAGGTATTCCACAACTGCATATAACACCATATTCTTCATCATATGTTATATCATCTTCAAAATATAGTCCATCAGCTTCTTCTGATGTTATTTCGTGGCAATCATCAGAAATATTGAATTGAACGGCGTCATTTGTAGTCACATCATCAGAAGCAATAGCTGGAAGCATAAAACTACTTATTATTCCTGTCATAGTTAATAGACATGCAATTAATTTTTTCTTATGCATTTTTTTCCCACCTTTTAATATGTTTTTTTAATTGTAATACGTATTACTAATTATAGTATATAACATTATATTTGATAAATTTGACAAAAAATGAAATGTAAGCAGTATTAATTATTTTCATTATTTTTTTTAATTCTACATATAATTTATAAAATGTATAAATGTGTAAACTTTTATATGCTAAATAAGTTAATGTTCCAAAAATATAAATTAAAAGGGTGGGGCAACTAAATTAAATAGTTTTAATCAAATCTTATTAGTTCTATATATTGTGAATATATCTTAAGTAAACTTTAAAATTAAATAAACAAAAGCATTACCTTTGAATGGAGTACTCCGTATTTTCTTTTGGAGTACTCCAAATAAAAAAAGTGTGCAAAAAAATCTTAGTGTTTCTTAGTGTACAGCATTATAACGTTTCAGACAAAAAAAATTATCTAATTCCTTTAAAATTGGCCTTGATATAAATTGATAGTTAAATGAACGCTTCAAAAAAGTTAGGGTTTGTTATGGTGCAACGTTCGGAAAAATACTAGCATTTTATACGGAACGTTCTTATAGAGCACTACATAAATATACTGCTCCAAAGCCAGTAATAGACAGGTATTTCAATGTAGTACTTTTTTATTTGTTCGTTTTGTAAATTTAATGGAACGTTCCATATTTATCTTAGCAAATCCTAGCATTTTAAACGAACGTTACTTTTAAGAAGCTCCGATTTGAGAGTGTTTACAATGTTGTACAACATATTCGTGTTGTTTTGTAAATTTTAATAAAGTACTCCATATCTTTCATGATCTAATTCAAATTTCTTTTTTAGGGTTGCCGAAATTGCCGAAATATTATTTGATATATTTGTTATAAGGTTGTAAGATTTCTGACAAGGCTGAAATTCACAATATGACGACTCAAAAATATAATATAGCTCCATATACTTCTTTTTTATAGTGGGGAAAAATTATTTTTGTATACATATATAAAGTCAAGTTTTGACAAGTTCTTGATAATAGAATACTAAGTTTTCTAAGCTATATATATTTAAAACTTTTAATAATTTCTTTTTTTAGGAGTTCAAAAAGTTCATTTACCCTTTTTATGGACTCAGAAAAGTCAGAAATGTTTATTCTAATTAAAATATTTTAAACTCTTTTTCTATAACTTCTCTCCCCTTTTTGTGGCCTGTAAAAACTGTTGTTCTTTTTTAGAGACTCCAAAAACTCAATATATTATTTATTAAATTGATTATTGTAATATGATATAAGCATAATATAAGTCCTATATATAGCTATTATTGAGCTTTTACGCAATTTATTATAATTTAAATTTTTGCCCTATTTTTTGCCCCTTATTATATGTGACTAATAGGGATTTTAAAATATTATCTGATTAGTTAATTATGACTTTTTGAAGGTTTAAGAATGATAGGAAATATACAAAATCGAACAATCTCACCTTTTTTAATGTATATAATTACTCCTTCTGGCAATAATATTATTTGTCGTGATAAGCGAAGGAGGGTTTTATGAAAAAAATATATAGTATTTTTTTTGCTACATTAATAATCTGTCTTTGTGTTATTAATATCAATACAGCTTATGCTAAAAGCCAAAACTCAGGTTTTAGTACAAATTTAATTAAATCTGATAATTATTCAAATAAATCAGTATTAACTAATAAAAATAATTATACTGATGTTAGTGTTTTTAGCTATGCAACACAACAATTATATATAACACAAGATGACATAGAGTTAATGGCAAAGCTTGTTGCAGCAGAAAGTATTGGCGAGCCATATACGGGTAAAATAGCAGTTGCATCTGTTGTTCTAAATCGTGTCGCTAATCCAAAATTTCCAAATAGTATTCAAGGAGTGATTTTTCAAAAAAATGCTTTTTCATGCGTTAGAAACAACCAGATTATAAGCACTCCTAATGAGGACTGTTATAGAGCTGTATATGAAGCAATAAATGGTAGTGATCCAACAAATAAAGCTTTATTCTTTTACAATCCTGCTATTGCTACATGCAATTGGATGAAACAAAGCAATAAAGTTAATGAGACAATAATTGGTCATCACACATTTTTCAAAATCGAATAGAATATAATTATATAAAAAATAGACTATCCTTTAATATGAATTTAGGATAGTCTATCTTAATTTTTATTCAAAAATGAAAATTAAAAACTTTCTATTCAAAGTACCCTTTAACTATAGCTTTTCTATTTTGAACCATTATTTTACCTTTAGCAATTACAGTTTCAATCTCTAGTGATTCCTTATTAACCATTACTAAATCTGCATCTTTTCCATTTTGAATAATCCCTTTATCTTTCAAGCATAATCTTTCTGCTACATTAGATGTGATAACTTTTAATGCTAACTCTATTGAAACATCAAAATCTTTGATTGCTGAACATACTTCATCATATAAAGATTTAACAGAACATATTCCATAACTTATTAAATTACCATCTTTATCAAAGTTGGGTAGGCTTCCATTTCCATCAGATGAAAAAGTTATATTTTCTATAGGTACATTATTATCAATTAAAAATTTTAATGCTTTTCCTGCCCTAAATTCTCCTTCTTCTAAATTATCTGGATCACAGCTAGTAGTCAAATCTATAAATCCACCTTCTTTAGTGTATCTTATTCCATCTTGAAGTAAATCACTATTTCTATTTATATGGGTAGGTAATAATTGTGATGCAGGTATCTCAGTGCCCTCTATTAAATCAAACAAGTACTTTAATCTTCTCGCTCCATCTCCTAAATGAATATTAACTATTCCACATTTACCAGATAAAATTCCTCCTACTCTACTTTCTGCTATAGTCCTTAAAAATTCTTCATATGTAGCCTGTGAACTTCTATTGTCCGATATAGCTATTTCTCCAACACCTATAAACTCTTCTATTAGCAATAAATCTCCCTTTATAGATCCTGTTAATGTTTTTACTGGAATTTCATATGATCCGGTGTAGCAATACACTGATAATCCAAGGTTTTTTAAAGATTTTGCTTTAGCAATTAAAGATTTAGAACTTCTACATACGTTATCTGTTCCAATACATCCAACCAAAGTAGTTATTCCTGATTCTGTTATTGTTGATAGTCCAATTTCTGGTGTTCTTGTCTCATATCCACCTTCTCCACCGCCTCCAAGTATGTGCACATGTGAATCTATAAAACCTGGAAATAATAATTTTCCGTGTCCATCAATTATTTCTATATCTAATTCTACATTTTGTATATTTAGTGAATCATAAATCCCTTCTATTTTTTCTCCTACTACTAGGACATCTTTTACCCCGATATATCTAGGTGAATATACCTCACACCCTTTAATAATAGTTATCATATATACTTCTCTCCTTTAAATTTAAAATAAAAGATAATCTAATGATATATAAAATCACATATCATTAGATTATCCTTAAAAAGCAATTCAATTCAGTTTTTATTAACTATTTAAAATATTAACTATATAATCATTTATATATATTGATCCTGGAAACTTAATAATTAATTCATTTGCATATGCTTTACTTTTTTCTTTATCTACAGAATTAGTTAACATAGCCAATTCATATAAAGCACCTTCTGTATATGCTCCAATTGGATACTCTTTATAATATTCTTCATATTGCTTTATAGCCAACTCATTTTTCATAAGCATAGATAAGTTACTTGCTCTATAAAATAAAATGTGCTCTTTATAATCATTATTTTCACAAAAATCGTATGCTTTATCGAATTCTATCTCTGCATTCTCATAATCCTTTTGATTATAATATTCTAATCCCATATTATAATAGTTTACTACACCTTCTGAATTTATTAAATTAACAGCCTGTCTATATAAATATATATTCTCACTTCCGATATTTTCTTTATTTATTCCTCTTACTTCATCTACAAGAGCATCAATATTTTTATTTGATATTAGTCCTTTTATCTTTTCAGCATCAAAAACTGTACCTGTATTCTCATTATCATTGTTATTATCTTCATCACTATGCATTTCTTCATCAGTTTCAGCCTTCTTATTATCCATTTCATCTTTTTTATCTTGTTTCCTAGAATCACTATTTTCTTTATTTAAATTTTTTTCTTTATCATTACTTGTAATTAAATTATTACTGCTTTTATTATTAAATAAATTTTCATAATTATTTCTCATGAATAGAGTAATAAAACTGCATATAATAATTATTGTAATAAATAAAATAGTTGATAATATAATTTTTTTTGAAGATTTCTTTTTTAGTTTATATCCTCCAAAATCAATCAATTCTTTTTGAATTCTAATAGCCTCTTTATCATTACAATCTATCTTTAATGCTTTCTCTATATAATCATAAGCCTTGCTATAATCTCCCTTTTTTTGATAGCAAATAGCCAGTCCAGTATTTACTTTTATAGAATTAAAATCGCTTAATGCACATCTTGAAAGCAATTCTAACGCTAGTTCAATATTCAATTTTTTCAATGCTTCTTCTGATCTTTCGTATAAATCTAATCTCTCAAAATCACTTTGAGCATCCTTTATATAATTTGATGCAATAGTATCGTTGTTTAATTCCTTATTCAATTTCCATACTGTTATAGCTTCATTTAATCTTCCTTTTTGATACAAGAGCATTCCTTTAAAATTCAAAATTGAAGAGTTATTTAATTCTTCTGAAAGCGCTAATTCACAGATATCTAATGCATTATCAATCTTACCTTGTTCATATAAACTCATAGCTTTCTCATATAATTTTCTCGATTTTTTTTCCATAAACAATCCCCTTATTTATAAGTAAAATCTGTGCTATATATAGTATATAATTTAATACTAATATTTACAATAAAAGCCGCCCCAAAATACTTGAGACGGCTATTAAAAGAATATATATTATTCTTGTTCTAACATTATTTTTTTAGCATTTAAGATTGAAGTAGCACTCATTGAGAACTCATCTAATCCATATTCAACTAATGTAGGGATAGCAGCTTCATCTCCTGCCATTTCTCCACACATTCCAACCCATTTACCGTGCTTATGAGCTCCATCAATTGTCATCTTTATTAATCTTAATACAGCTGGGTGCATTGGATTGTAAAGATATGAAACTTTTTCGCTCATTCTATCAGCAGCTAATGTATATTGGATTAAGTCATTTGTTCCGATTGAGAAGAAATCAACATGTTTAGCTAATTCATCAGCATAAACTGCTGCAGCTGGAATCTCAACCATGATACCCCATTGAATATCTTCTGAATATGCTTTTCCTTCAGCTTTTAATTCTGCTTTACATTCTTCAACAACTTCTTTCGCTTGTTCGAATTCTTGTAATCCTGAAATCATTGGGAACATAACTGCAAGCTTACCAAATACAGAAGCTCTAAGTAATGCTCTTAATTGAACTTTAAATATGTCTTTTCTATCTAAACAAAGTCTTATTGCTCTATATCCTAAGAACGGATTCATTTCTTCTGGTAATGGTAAGTATGGAAGAGTCTTATCTCCACCTATATCTAAAGTTCTGATAACAACTTGCTTACCTTCCATTTTTTCAAGAACAAATTTATAGCTTTCAAATTGTTCTTCTTCAGTTGGTGCACTATCTCTATCCATATATAAAAATTCAGTTCTGAATAAACCTACACCATCACCACCGTTTGCTATAACTCCAAGAACATCTTCTGGTTTACCAATGTTTCCGCAAACTTCTATTCTTCTACCTGATTTAGTAGTAGTTTTTACATCTATTAATTTCTTTAATTCTTCTTGTTCTTGTCTAAATTTTTCTTTCTTAGCCTTATATTCAGCTAAAATATCATCTGAAGGATTTATGATTACATCACCAGTTAATCCATCAACTATAACAGAATCTCCATTTTTAACACTGTCTGTTATATCTCCTAAGCCAAGAACTGCTGGTATTTCTAAAGTTCTAGCCATAATTGCTGCATGTGAAGTTCTTCCACCTATATTTGTGATAAAACCTACAACCTTACTTCTATCTAATCCAGCTGTATCTGATGGTGTTAAATCATGTGCTACTACTACAGTATTTTCTTCTGTTATAGCTAAAGAATCTCCACCTTTTCCTGCAAAATTTGATAAAATTCTTTTTGAAACGTCTTTTATATCAGCCGCTCTTTCTCTCATATATTCATTATCCATTGACTCAAATATAGCAACGAATGTATTTGTAACATTTTCAATAGCTTTTAAACCATTTAAATTGTTGTTTTCGATTTCACTCATCATAGCACCAGTAAATTCTGGATCATCTAATAATGTGATGTGAGCTTCGAATACTTCTGCTTTTTCTGCTCCCATTTCAGTTGCAGCTTTAACCTTTATAGCCTCTAATTGTGATTTTGAATCATCTAATGCTTTTTGCATTTTTGCCTTTTCTGTATCAACATCAGTAATTTTTGCATCAGTTACAACTATTTCTTCATCTACGTGCAAAAATACTTTTCCTATTGCATATCCTTTAGAAGCAGCAATACCTTTTTTCATAATATGGAACTCCTCCTTGAATGTATATTTTCTTCTCAAATTAATTAATTTAGTACTCTATATGGTGTCTGCAATTACTATTTTAGTATAAACAACTACAATTATAACATACTTTTTGTGAATTTTAACAGTTTGTTATAATTTTTTTTATGTAATAAACTATTAAATTATACATTTTTTATTAATTCAATGTATTATATTTAACTTATTTTTTAAAATTTGAGCATATAAGTTAAATATAATACATTTTGTATTTTTTCTATAAATCATCAACTAATGTCGCAGCTTTGGCATAAGCCGTAGATCTTGCTTCAAAGAAATCAGTCTTAACTGAATTGGCATTAGATAAACTATCCACCCATGAGGCTGGATTTTTATCATACTCAGTTGAATATAGAGGCTCTAAATTTATCTCTCTAAGTCTTTTGTTACCTAGGTATTTTATGTAGTCTTCAATTAACTTTTTATTTATTCCTTGTATATTATCTCCAATAACATAATGTCCCCAAAGAATTTCTTGGCTTACTCCATATTCCATCATCTCTCTTAATTCACTCTTTATTTCATTTGTGAATAGTTCTGGATTTTCATTTTGTAATTCTTTTATTATATTTCTAAATAACCAAAGATGTGTATTTTCATCTCTGTTAATATATCTAATCTCCTGTGCAGATCCAGGCATTTTCCCATTTCTTTCTAAATTATAAAAGAACATAAATCCTGAATAGAAATAGATTCCCTCCAATATATAATTAGCCATTAGCGCCTTTAATAGGTTTGTTTCTGTTGGATTATCTATAAATTGATTATATAAATCTCCAATAAATTTATTTCTATTTAAAAGAATCTCATCATCTTTCCATTGATATAGTATTTCATTTCTCTTTTCTGGAGAACAAATGCTATCAAGCATATAGCTATAACTTTGAGAATGTACTGCTTCTTGGAAACTTTGTATTGTTAAGCATAGATTTACTTCACTAGCAGTTATATAGTTATTAATATTTCCTAAATTAGCAGTTTGAATCGAATCTAAAAAGATTAAAAATGATAATATCTTATCATAAGCAGTTCTTTCTTCCTCAGATAATTTCTTATAATCTTTTAAATCTTGAGAAAGATTAACTTCTTCAGGTATCCAAAAGTTATTCATTCCTTGCCTATACCAATCTGACACCCAAGTATATTTCATATTATTAAAATCATTTAAATTAGTAGTATTTCCATTTATAATTCTCTTCTTACTTATTTCCCTATCCCCAAATTCGTTAAAAAGGGGTTTTTTTTCAATTTTCATAAAATATTACTCCTATCATTAATTAAACATTTATATTTATCAATTTAAATGTATATCTTTAGAATACTTATTCTTGTATTCTTATATTCCTAAGAATACATATTTCTAAGCTGAACAGCTCTCACATTCTGACACTTCTAAGGATTTTGATCTTACATAATATATAGATTTAACTTTACATTTACATGCCTCTATATATAAATTCATTATTTGTCGCATTGTATAATCACTTGTTATATAAAGGTTAAAAGATTGCCCCTGATCAATATGTCTTTGACGTATCCCATTTATTTGTACTGACCATTTTTGCTCTATATTATATGCAGAATTATAATACCAGTAATTATCATCACAAAGGCTTGGTGCTGTTTTAGGAATTATGCTTCCTTTTTTCTCTTCCAAATAAAATCTAGACATTATTGGATCAATACCTTCAGACGTTCCTGCTATAGTCGCAGTTGATCCATTAGGTGCTATAGCTATTAAATATCCATTTCTAAGCCCATTCTTATTTACTTCTTCTTTTAACTTAATCCACTTTTCATCATTATAATGTCTTAATTCAAAATAAGCTCCATTCTCCCAATCTGAACCTTTAAATAATTCATATGCTCCTTTTTCTTTAGAAATTTTCATACTTGATTTTATAGCATAATAATTTATTTTTTCATAAACTTCATCTGCAAAATTCTTATGTTTTTCTTCCGTCCAATGAATTTTATTATTAGCAAGCATATGATGATATCCGCTTGTTCCAAGTCCTATTGCTCTATATTTTTTATTAGTTATCTCTGCAAATGGAACTGAATAATAATTTAAATCTATAACATTATCCATTGCTCTTATTTGAGTTTCAACAACATATTCCACTTCTTCATCGTTGCAAACATCTATATTTCCAAGTACTACTGATGAAAGATTACATACTACGAAATCACCTGGAATTATTTTATTAATTACAGAATATCCTTCTTCAGACTCTACAATTTTATTGCCCTCAATTTTCATAGGACTCATATTTTGCATTATTTCTGTACACAAATTAGAAGAATATATCATTCCTGCATGTTTATTTGGATTCATATCATTTACTGTATCTCTAAAGAATGCAAAAGGGGCTCCAGTTTCAGCTGCACTTTTTATTATTAATCTAACTATATCCTTAACTGACATAACTCTTTTGTCAATTCTTTCATCATTTACGCAATCATAATATTTTTCTTCCCATTCTTCTCCATAAAAATCTTCTAGAGAATATCCCTTAACTAATTTTATCTCGTGAGGACACATCATATACCAGTCTGCATCAATATCATTTTCTGCAAGTTTCCAAAACAAATCTGGATAACATATCCCGGGAAATACATCATGTGCCTTCTTTCTATCGTCTCCATTATTAGTTCTTATTTGTAAAAATTCCGGAATATCTTTATGCCATGCATCAAGCCATATTGCTACTGAACCATTTCTTACACCCAATTGATCTACAGCAACTGCTGTATCATTAAATAGCTTTACCCAAGGAATAACTCCTCCAGAAGCACCTTTAAAACCTCTTATAGAAGATCCCAATGCTCTAACTTTTCCAATATATATTCCCATTCCGCCACCGAATTTTGAAACCTCCGCAAAATTGTCAAGTGATTTATATATTCCTTCTAAACTATCTTCAACACTATCAATAAAACATGAACTTAATTGATAAAATGGCTTTCTAGCGTTAGACATAGTTGGTGTTGCCATAGTAGCTTTTAATGAACTTAAAACATCATAAAATCTTTTTGCCCAATATACTCTATTTTCTTTCTTTTCTGGAATTGCTAAATGCATTGCTATACCCATAAACATTTGTTGTGGAAGTTCTATGACATCTCTATTAAAATCTTGAACTAGATATCTCTTTGTGATTAAATCTATTCCACTGTAATTAAATATAAAATCTCTCTCTGGCTTTATTTCTTTTTCTAACTCTAAAATATCTTCCTTTGAGTAATTATCTAATATATATTTCCCGTATAAATTCCTATTAGTCAATTCTTCTATAAACTCATAATAATTTTTATATAGATCATTTATGCTTTCTATTCCCCTTAACTTTTTAACCTTCTCATACAATTCATATGTATATAATTTAGACGCTACGTATTGCCAATTAGGTTCCATATCATTAGTTAGCTCTAGAGAAACTTGTATTAATGATCTTCTTGTTTCACTATAATCCATGTTTTCTCTAACAATATGTTTTAGTGCTTTTATTAATTTATCTTCTGTATATATTCCCTCATTATCTTTAATTCCGTCAACAGCATCTTTACACAACTCTTTTATATCAAACATTTCTACCTCCACTATATCTTGTGCATGTTTTAGATTATTTCATACAATATATCGTATATTATAATTATTTGTTTAATATTTGTAAAACTTTAAAATTTCTAAATTAAGCTAAGAAAAAGCAGCTAATCTCTTCTTTTCTACGAATTAACTGCTTAAATAATAAATTTTATTTACTAGTATTTTTTCTTAATTAACAGGTAATGATATATATAGTTTAAACATATCTCCTTCTCTCTTTATATTAACTTCTCCACCATGTAACTCAATTATACTTTTGGTTATTGCAAGTCCTAATCCTGATCCTTCAACTTTTGAATTTCTAGACTTATCACCTCTAGCAAACCTTTCAAAAATCTCACTCTCATTAAAATTCATCTCATAATTCGCAATATTTTTAACAGAAATTTTTACATTGTTTTCTTTCTTTTCAGCTTTTATATATACTCTGGTATTATCCATAGAATATTTCAATGCATTCACAATCACGTTCTCCAATGCACGAGACATCAATTTTCCATCTAACTCCATGTATATAAATTCTTCTTCTGATGTAACTTTAAAAGATATGTTTTTTTCTTCATATAGTGTACTATATTCTCCTACTTCTTGATGGATTAATGATAGTAAATCTATTAATTCTTTATTTAATTTAATCTTTCCACTATTAATTTTAGACATCTCAAATAGATCTTCTATTAACGATTTTAATTTTAATGATTTTTTTTCTAAAATTAATAAATACTCCGTTCTTTCTTCTTCTGTTATATCTGGATTTTTTAATATATTAACATAATTGATTATTGATGTTAATGGTGTTTTTAAATCATGTGAAACATTTGATATAAGTTCTGTTTTTAATTTCTCATTTTTTACCCCTTCATATAAAATATCATCATATATTTTCTTTATTAGGTTTATATTATGAGCTAATTCTTCAATTGCAGGAGAACCTTCTAATTTTATATCCTCTTCCCAATTCCCCTCATTCACCTTTTTAAGAGCATCATTAACTATAATTACATCTAATGTCTTTTTTATAATATAAATTGTCGCCAGGAATAGCAATACAATTATAAGTATAGTTCCTTTAAATGGATAAGTCTTAAAAAAGCGAACAAATATATTATTTTCATATCCACCGGTTGCAAGAAAGTATAAATACGTAATTAAAAGAATTGTTAATACAGTCATAGATATAATCAAAGTTTTTCTAGTATCATCATAATTAAATCCATTTTTCATGACATAGACTATGTTATTTATTAACTTAGATTTTATTTGTGGCGACTTTGGATTCCTTTTAATTATTATAAAGAGCTTAATAATATATACTATGTAAATAACTAGAATCATTAATCCCACTATTAAATTTTCGCCTAACTTGTTTCCTATCTGATAGTCTATTCTATTATTTTTAACGTAATCCCCTATTTCTGATATTAAAAATAATGTTATTGTGGAAACTACTATTACATCAAAAAGATATATGCTAGAAAAATACTCTTTAATTTTCTTTTTCAATCTTATATCCAATACCCCACACCACCTTAATATACTCTGGCTCCTTTGTATTTAATTCTATTTTTTCTCGTATTCTTCTGATATGTACTGTAACTGTATTTTCACTTTTATAAAAAGGTTCTTCCCATACCATCTCATATATTTCTTTAATTGAAAATACTTTTCCTAAATTAGAGGCTAATAAGTGTAATATCTTATACTCTGTTGCAGTAACTTTTACTTCTTCTCCCCTTAATGTTATTTTTTTAGCTATGGTATCTATAACTAAATCTTTAACTTTTATAACATCTTCACTTTCTCCACTATTCAACGGTTTTTCATATCTTCTTAATTGTGATTTAACTCTTGCAACTAATTCTAAGTGATTGAATGGCTTTGTCATATAATCATCAGCACCTACATTTAGCCCTAAAATTTTATCCGAATCTTCTCCCTTTGCAGATAACATGATTATAGGTAAATTTTGCTTTTCTCTTATTTTAAGGCAAGTTCTTATTCCATCCAATCTCGGCATCATTATATCTAGTATAATTAAATGAATTTTTTCCTCTTCTAATATTTCTAGTGCTTCTATACCATCTCCAGCTTTAAATACCTTCAAATTTTCGCCTCGTAAATATATCTCAATTGCATCTCTTATTTCTTTTTCATCGTCAACTACTAAAACATTAAACATACTTTAGATCCTCCCAAATAATTTTCTAAACAATAATACTACTTTAATTATATACTACTTTTTGAAATTCTTCAGATGATCTTACTGGTTCAAAATCATGCTCATTTTGTGCAACTTCTTTAGCTGCCGGATCAATTTCTATAGCTTTATTCAGATATTTCATTGTATTATTAATATCACCTCGTCTTCCATATATAGATGCAATGCCATAATAACTCCATACATAATCTTCTATTTCTAAATCTTTATTATACCACTTTAATGCTTCATCCATATTTCCATATAGTTCATAGGTGAGTGCTTTATTAAAAATTGCATAACCATAATCATCTTTTATAGATAGAGCCTTATCTATATCATTCATTCCCTCTTCATAATCACCATTATATGCTTTTGCTATTCCTCTTATGTTATATCCCATATAATTATTAGGGTAATTATTTACAAGCTCATTAGCTTTATTTATTGCATTTTCATATTCATTAGAAAAAAATAATCTATATGCCTCATTATATATATTATTTTCCTCTTCTGATATAGTATATATGCCATCCATATCATTAGGCTCTTTTCTATTTTCATTATTTTCTTCAATATAATCGGAATTATTGCTATTTATAATCATAGTATTTGAACTATTATTTATTTCCTCTCTATCTTTAAATTTTCTATTCATTATTCCTTCATATATCAATATTCCAATTGCTATTATTAATAGGGTTATTAATAATACTTTTTTCATTTTATCACTGCCAGGTAATTTAACTCTCATAATTAATCTCCTTATTAATTTAATTCGATTCTAATTTATAGTTATTATATAAATAAATTATACAAATACTATCAATATACAATAAAGATTATTATATATCTGTTACAGTATTTTGTTTTAACATTAGAATTATTATTTTTATATTTTTATCCATTTATTTTAAACAAATAATTAATAATGTTTTTTATTTTTTCTATTTTAATATAGAAATATTATCTCTTATTAAAATTATTATTTCAACATTATTTATCCTTTTATATTATTTCTTGATTTTTGTCTTATAAAAGTGTATTAATATATTGACTATACATATAGATAGTAAAGGAGCATTTAAAATGAATACGTACTACAAATATAAAGCTACATTAATTGATGTTATCTTCATTTTTTTAGGTTGCACAATAGCTTCACTCGGAGTTAACCTATTTCTATCACATGCAAAATTATTAAGTGGTGGAGCTACAGGATTAGCATTAATTTTAGAGTATACAATAGGACTTCCTGCCGGAATAGTCGTATTTCTTTTGAATATTCCTTTATTAATAATAAGTTATAAAAAATTAGATAAATCATTTACTATATATACTACACTAGGAATGTTATCTCTTTCAATATCACTTATGCTTACTAAACCATTAACTAATTTAATACCATTAGAAAATGATCTACTTATTTTTTGTATTTATGGTGGTGTATTATGTGGTATTGGATATGGATTAGTATTTCTTAGAAATGGTTCTACTGGCGGAACAGATATAATAACAATGCTTATTAGAAAAAAATTTTCTAATTTTAATATAGGTGCATTAGGATTTTCTCTCAATATAATAATCATTATATTAGGTGCTATTATATTTGGAATTCCCCAAGCTTTATACACTTTAATTTCATTATTTATTCAAAGTACAGTACTAGATAGGATGCTAAAAGGATTTAGCAGTAAAAAACTACTTCTTATATTAACTGAAAAAGAAGAAGAAGTTATAGAATACGTAATAAAAGATTTACATCGTGGTGTTACTTCACTTGTTGCTGAAGGCGAATATACTCATGATAGAAAAAAGATGCTTTACTGTATTGTTACGTCACGTCAAATGATTTTATTAAAAAATATTGTTCATCAAATAGATCCAATGGCATTTATAACTATAATTGATATATCAGAAGTACGAGGCAAGGGTTTTATAAATATATAATATATTTATAAATTTAATTCACTAAATTTAAAATTAATCCACAATAAAAAAATAATCTATTGTTTTTATCCACAATAGATTATTTTTTTGTTGTTTTTGTTGATTATTTTTACTTTACTGATTCTAAATAACTTTTTTGTCCTATATCATAAAGGTTATTACCTTGTGGATCTATAATTACAACTAAAGGCATATCCTTTACTTCCATTCTTCTAATTGCCTCCGCACCTAAATCTTCATAGGCAATTATTTCAGACTTAATTATACTCTTCCCAATTAAAGCTGCAGCTCCACCAATAGCTCCAAAATATACTGCTTTATTTTTCTTTATAGAATCTATAACCTCTTCATTTCTTGCACCTTTTCCAATCATTCCTTTTAATCCAAGATCCATTAATCTAGGTGCATAGGCATCCATTCTATAACTAGTAGTCGGACCTGCTGAACCAATTACTTGACCAGGCTTTGCTGGTGATGGTCCAACATAATATATTGTTTCATCTTTTATATTTAGAGGCAATTCTTTTCCTTTATCTAATAATTCAATTAGACGTTTATGAGCAGCATCTCTTGCTGAATATATAACTCCACTTAATAATATGTTATCTCCAGCTTTTAAATTTGATATTTTATCTTCTGTAAGAGGTGTATGTAATTTAATATCCATAATCCAATCTCCTATAATATTATTTCTTTGTGTCTAGTTGCATGACAATTAATATTTACTGCCACTGGCAAACCTGCTATATGAGTAGGATAAACCTCTATATTTAGACCTAGCGCAGTAGTTCTTCCCCCGAAGCCTTGTGGCCCTATACCAAATTTATTTACTTTTTCTAATAATTCTTCTTCTAATTCTTTATAAAACTCATTTTTGTTTCTAATATCAATAGGTCTTATAAGAGCCTTTTTAGCCAAATATGCAGCTTTGTCAAATGTCCCTCCTATTCCTACTCCAATTACCATAGGAGGACATGGATTTGGGCCAGCAGCCTTTACAGTTTCTAATATAAACTTCTTTACTCCTTCAATTCCATCTGAAGGTTTTAACATTCCTATCTTACTCATATTTTCAGATCCAAATCCCTTTGGTGCTAATGTAATTTTAACTTTATCTCCTTCTACAATATCATAGTAAATTATAGCAGGAGTATTATCCTTAGTATTTATTCTTTCTATTGGATCTCCTACAACTGATTTTCTTAAGTATCCCTCCTCATATCCTCTTCTTACACCCTCATTTATGGCATCTTCTAGCTTTCCTCCTACAAGATGAACATCTTGTCCTATTTCCATAAAAACACATGCCATACCAGTATCCTGACAAATAGGCATCTCATCTTTACATGCAATTTCAGAATTAATAATTATTTTATCTAGTACATCTTCAGCTAGCTTCCATGTTTCTTTCTTCTTAGATATCTCTAAAGCTTCTTTTATATCATCTCCTAGATAATAATTAGCTTCAATACATAAATTCCTTACTGCCTCTGTTATAACTCCAACATTTAATTCTCTCATCCTAAAAACTCCTTTGCTTGTACTAAATATAAGTTTAAATATATTTCTTAATATTTACAAGCAAAAAACAAATTAGATTATTAACTAAAATTATCTAAACTACTATAATTTTAAATTGTTAAATAAATTTTTATTTTTCCTTCATAATTTAATATTTTCTTTATTATATTTAAATTATAAATAGTTATATTTGAGGTGATTTATGAAAAACTCACTACTTAACAAAATTGCTAATATTATAATATATTTTTTAGTCATCTGCCTAATATGTCTAATAACTTATAATATATTTCTATTAGTACATAGCACCTATTATATCCAATCTCCACCTAAGAATAGCATAGAAGTTGGTCCAAATTTATAAATAAATTATATATAAAAAAATTACCATCTTATTTTTATTGTTAAATAAGGTGGTAATGTTTAATTTACTTATTATCTTCAAAATATTTTTCTATTCCTAATGCTATCCCTTCAACTATTTTATCTTGATGATTTGAATCTTTTAATCTCTGCTCTTCTTCATGATTAGATAAAAATCCACATTCAACTATAATACTTCCACCTTCATAACCATCACGCAATATCTTATATTGATTTTTAGCTGCCTTAGGAATTCTTTTATTATTATCCTTTATTACACTCTTCATTGATTCTTGAACACTTTCTGCAAGCAATCTACTATTCTCATTATCCGAATACCATACCTGCGCTCCAAAGCAGCTAGACTGTTGAAACATGTTTTGATGTATAGAAATAAAAATATCGCAATTTGTTTCCTTTTTTAATTTGCATCTTTGTGTAAGATCATTTACTTTTTTAGTATCAAGTTCTTTATCTTCTTCTCTAGTCATATGAACTTCATACCCTTTTTCAAGTAAATAATCCCTTAACTTTAATGAAATATCTAAATTTATATCTTTCTCGATAGTTCCACTTTTACTTTTTGCTCCACCATCAATTCCACCATGACCTGGGTCTATTAATATTATATGTTTATCTTGATTACTCTCAGCGAAAACTGTAGTTGGTAATGAGAATAACATAATTGTAATGCATAATAATGTTAGTGCTCTTATATATCTCATTCTTTTGAATCCTCCTATTAGTAAAGCTTTATAAAATTAGTATTTGCTTACTCATAAGTATTTATACAATAGTAAATCTGTATATAATATCACTCACAGATAAAAAATAACGCTATCAAATAATTTTTTTATTTGATAGGGTTAAAACAAATTCTGTTATAATTATTTTAATTCACATAATTCTCTATAACACTTTCAGCTATATTAGTAGAATGATCTCCTATTCTTTCAAAAGAGCTTACTAAGTCTAGGAAAATAGCTCCTGCAAATGCATTACATTTTCCATCATATAATCTTTGAATATGTTTTTCTCTATATTTCTTTTGATATGTATCAATTTTATCCTCAATTTCAACAATATTTCTAGCTTGATTGATATTCCTATTTTCATATGATTCTACTGCTATCTCTAATGCTTCTAATGTAGTGTTATATATTTCATATAATTCATCTATGGCGTCTTTACTATATTTAAGTTTTTTATTAATTTTTTCGATTGATAAATCCGCAATATTCTCAGCATGATCTCCGATTCTTTCTATATCTATTATTACATGAAATGTAGATGCCACTATTCCTTTTTCTCTATCGGATAAATCACATTTTGCAAGCTTTATTAAGTATGTAGTTATACTTTCTTCTAATACATTTATTATTTTTTCATTTTCATATACCTTTTGTATTAATTCTTCATCATTATCTACAAATGCCTTCATTGCTAATTCAACGTTTTGCTTAGCCTTATTAGCCATTCTAATTGTTTCCTTTATTACTTGACCAGCAGCTATAACTGGTGTTTCAAGCACTCTATCATCTATATATTTAGGTCCAACTTTTTCTTCATTTTCTTCACAAGGTATTACTCTATTTATAAATTTTATTATGTACGTAGTAAATGGTAATAATAAGGCTGTATTCGCTATATTAAATACTGTATGTGCATTAGCAATTTGTCTACTAACATCATCTGGACTAGTATATTGAACAAATCTTGCTAATACGCCTAAGAATGGCAAGAATATTATAGTACCAACTATATTGAATATAAGATGTAGTAAAGCTGCTTTATGTGCTGTCTTATTAGTTCCTATACTAGCAATCATTGCAGTAATACATGTTCCTATATTACATCCAAATACAACTGGTAAAGCAAGACCAATATCTATAGTTCCAGTAGTAGCTAATGCAATTAGTATACCTGTTGTTGCAGATGAACTTTGAAGTATCGCAGTAATTGCAGCTCCTGCTATAATTCCTATAAACCAATTATCACCTATAGCAATTAGTATGTTAGTAAAAGCAGGCGAAGACGCTAGTGGCTTCATTGCTCCACTCATTATTCCCATCCCAGTAAATAATATACCAAAACCTAATATTATATTTCCTATTTCTCTTCTTTTCTTTGCTCTTGCAAACATTACTAATGCTGCACCAACAAATACAAACAATGGAGCTATTTGATCTAATTTAAATGCTACCAATTGAGCTGTTATTGTTGTTCCTATATTAGCTCCCATTATTATTCCAGCAGCTTGTGCTAAACTCATTAGTCCTGCATTAACAAAACCAACTACCATAACAGTTGTAGCACTACTACTCTGAATTACCATTGTAACAATCGCACCAATTGCAACTCCCATTAGACGATTACTTGTTACTTTTTCCAGGATTGATTTTAAACCGTCTCCTGCTGCATTTTCCAGTCCATCTCCCATTAATTTCATACCATAAATAAATAGTCCTAGTCCACCCATTAATTGAATAATAACTTTTATTGTTTCCAAAACCTTATTCTCCTTTGGCTAATTTATTTATTACCAATCAACAGTTTACATTAAATTTAACCTATTGTTAATATATTTACTTAAATTTTAACTTACATTTAATATTAATTATTAATTTAACCAATTTTTGTTGATTATTATTGAATTTATTCTATATATTTGTAATTTTAAGTCTAATTATATACTATTTATTCTAATTATTTCACAAATAATATACTCTATTTATTAATTATTTTTTCTATAAGTACAACTTCATATGTTACTTTCAATTTAATTCTATAAAAGCATCTTTTATTTGATCTTTTGCTAATTTTATCTTTTCTTTTTTTCTTAACTTCTTCCCATTCATCTATAGCTGCTATAAGTTGTTTCTTATTAACATTATTAAATATATGTTTATAATTAGAATAAAATATTGAATAATCCTTTTTTGTATAATTGATTCTTGATATAAATGAGTTTTCAAATACATTCCTTTTATCCCCATCTAATTCAATACGCTTAAACATTACTTCTAAGCATACTATTAAAGTAATAAGTAAACCTGCTATAATTCCTCCAATAAATTTTTCATTAATACCATGACGAATGAACACAATCCCCAATATAGGCCACTAAAAATTATTAATTATTTTTGTTCTTATAGTTATTTTATTATCATTCATTTAGTAACCTACCTTTTTAAATAATATAGAATATTTTACCAGAAGTTGTTCTATATTTCTATATTACTATTAATAGATCTTTTATTTATTACTTATAGATAAAAAACAACCTATTTTCATAAAATTTTATATAAGAGAAAACCCCACGAATATTGAATTCGTGGGGTTTGTATAACTCCAATAATTATCTCTTTGAGAATTGAGGAGCTCTTCTTGCCTTTTTAAGACCGTATTTCTTTCTTTCCTTCATTCTTGGATCTCTAGTTAAGAATCCAGCCTTCTTTAATTCTGACTTTAAAGCTTCATCAGATTTAACTAATGCTCTAGCTATACCGTGTCTGATAGCTCCTGCTTGACCTGTAAATCCACCACCGTGAACATTTACTAAAACGTCAAACTTTTCTTTAGCTCCAGTTAAAACTAATGGTTGGTTAACGATAACTCTTAAAGTTTCTAAACCAAAATAATTTTCGATATCTCTTTTATTTACAACTACGTTACCATTTCCTGGTACTAGTCTTACTCTTGCAACTGATTTTTTTCTTCTTCCAGTTCCCATATATTGAACTTTTGCCATTTTTCTTCCTCCTCCCGAGATCATATTAGTATCTTAATTCAAGTACTTCTGGTTTTTGAGCTGCATGTTTATGATCAGCACCTCTATATACATTTAGTTTCTTTAACATTTGTCTTCCTAAAACACCTGTTGGAAGCATTCTTCTTACAGCTTCTTCGAAAGCAAATTCTGGTTTCTTATCTAATACTACTCTGTATGGAGTTTCTTTTAATCCACCTGGGTAAAGGCTATGCTTTCTCATTAATTTTTGATCTAACTTCTTACCAGTTAAAACAACCTTTTCAGCGTTAATTACGATAACAAAATCTCCACAGTCAACGTTAGGTGTGAATGTTGGTTTATTTTTACCTCTTAAAATTGAAGCAACTTGGCTAGCAACTCTACCTAATGGCTTACCAGCAGCATCAACAACATACCATTTTCTTTCAATTTCACTTGCTTTTGCAATGTATGATTTCATCTGTTTCCCTCCCTGAACTTACATTAATTTTTTACTTTCACTTAAAGTAAATTTTTTATGTCAAGACCCGGGGCTAGTGGATCTTAATTACATAAATATTTAACAAACAAATCTATTATAATACACGCTTACGGGCGTGTCAACAATTTTTTGGTATTTAATAAAAAACTTTTTCTAATATTAATCCATTAGCTGGAACGCACATTCCCGCACGCTTTCTATTTCCTTCTTTAATTATGCTCTCAATTTCTTCTGGTTTTATTTTGCCATTTCCTACTTTTAATAATGTTCCTACTATAATTCTAACCATATTATATAAAAATCCATTTCCAGTTATAAAAATCTGTATTTTATCTCCATCTCTTTTTAAATATAATTCGTAGATTGTTCTAATTGTGGTTTTTATTGAACTCCCTGGAGACATAAATGCTCTAAAATCATGAGTACCTACAAAATACTTACACGCTTCCTCCATCTTATTAAAATCTAATGGATATCTATAATGATATAAATATTGATGCCCTAGTGATAGCCTCTCATATCTATTTATTATAGTATATGAATAAGTCTTTCCTTTCGAAGAGTACCTTGCATGAAAATTTTCAGCCACTTCCTCTGATTTAATAATAGAAACATCTTCTGGCAATCTAACATTAATTGCTTCTCTAAATTTTTCAGATGGAATTGTGCTATTTGTAAAAAAATTGGCTACCATGGATTTGGCATGAACTCCTGAGTCAGTCCTAGAACTTCCATTTATCTCTATTTGTTCATTAGTCGCTTTAAATATAGCCTTTTCTATGGTTTCTTGAACTGTTCTTCCTTTAGGCTGTTTTTGCCATCCACAAAAATTACTACCGTCAAATTCAATTGTTAACTTAATATTTTTCATTTTAAATTCCTCTTAACTAAACAAAGGCAGTTATACTATAAATAAATATATAGTATAACAACCTCCATTGCTTATTATTATATTATCCAATTTAAAAAAATTAATACTATTTTAAATTCTATCATAATTAAGAATTATATGATTCCTGTAAATACAAATCTAACTGCTATACACCATATAATTAATACTCCAAACACACTAAAAGCTATAATATCTCTAGAAGTAAATTTCAAAACTTTCATTCTTGTTCTTCCAGCTCCACCTCTATAACCTCTTGCCTCCATAGCCATTGCTAATTCATCTGCTCTTCTAAATGAGCTGATAAATAAAGGCACTAATAATGGTATTAAATTTTTAGCTTTTTGAATTAATCCTCCACTTTCAAAGTCAGCTCCCCTAGCCTTTTGCGCTTTCATTATTTTATCCGTTTCATCCATAAGTGTTGGTATAAATCTAAGCGCTATTGTCATCATCATAGCCAACTCATGTGCCATCTCTTTTCCAATCGGCCTAAGTAGTCGCTCTATTCCATCTGTTAGCTCTATAGGAGAAGTTGTTAATGTTAATAACGATGTGCCTGTTATTAATAATATCAATCGTATGGCCATAAATCCAGCAATACTTAATCCTTCTTTATAAATATATAAAAATCCTATTTTATATATTAATGTATCAGGTGTTCCTTTAACCATAAATATATTTAAAATAGCTGTAAGCATAACCAAAAATAGTACTGGTTTTAATCCATTAAAAATGAATCTTGGTGGTATCTTGGCAATCATTATTATCATTATTAAAAACGCTACAACAACTGTATATCCAACAAATTTATTTATTAAAAAAAGACATACTATAAATAATAATGAAATTAAAATTTTTGTTCTAGGATCAAGTTTATGTATAAAGGACTCTCCTGGTAAATATTGTCCTATAGTAATATCCTTTAACATCCCCTATTCTCCCCCTCTCATATTATTATCTTTTAATATCGATAATAACTGTTTCTTAGCTTCTTCTATAGTAAATATATCATCGCTTAAATTAAATCCTCTTTTTCTTAACTCTCTAGCCAAATATGTAACCTGCGGTACTCCTAATCCTATCTTCTCTAACATATCTATTTCTTTAAAAACTTCAGAAGGCTTTCCTTGAATAGCCACTTTTCCATGATTCATAACGATAATTCTTTGAGCCATATTGGCAACATCCTCCATACTATGACTTACAATTATTATTGTCATATTTGAAGTTTTATGTAGTTCTTTAATTTGATTTAGTATATCATCTCTTCCTTTTGGATCTAATCCCGCTGTTGGTTCATCTAAAATTAAAGTTGTTGGCTTCATAGCTAGAACACCTGCTATTGCAACTCTTCTTTTCTGTCCTCCACTTAAATCAAATGGTGATTTATCTTTATATATCTCATAATCTAAACCCACCATTTTCATTGATTCCTTAACTCGTTCTTGGATTTCTTCTTCTGAAAGTCCTAAATTCCCAGGTCCATAAGCTATATCCTTTGCTATAGTCTCTTCAAACAATTGATATTCTGGATATTGAAACACTAGTCCAACTTTTTTTCTTATTTCTGAAAGCTTTATTTTCTTATCAGTTATATCAATTCCATCTACTATTATTTTTCCACTCGTTGCTTCTAAAAGGCCATTGAAATGTTGAATTAAAGTTGATTTTCCTGAACCTGTGTGACCTATCAATGCTATAAATTCTCCATCATTAATATCTAAAGAAACATTATCTAACGCAACTTTTTCAAATGGGCTTTTAGGCATATATATATGTGTTAAATTTTCTACTTTAATTGACATAATTCTTCCACCATTTCATCTACATTTAATATTTTTTCATTTATATTAATTCCAGCTTTTTTTAATTCATATGCTAATTCAGTCACCTGTGGAACATCTAATCCAATAGTCTTCATACGTTCCACTTGTGGAAATATTTCTCTTGGAGTGCCTTCCATTTTTATGCTTCCATCATCCATTACTATTATTCTATCTGCTTGAGCAGCTTCATCCATATAATGCGTAATAAGTATTATTGTCATTCCATGTTCTTTATTTAAATATTTTATATTATTCAGCACTTCTTTTCTTCCAGAAGGGTCTAACATTGCTGTAGGTTCATCAAAGATTATACATTCTGGTTCAATTGCAAGTATTCCAGCTATAGCCACTCTTTGTTTTTGACCACCAGATAATAGATGTGGTGCATGCCTTTTATATTCGCTCATACCAACTTTCTCTAAACTATCATCAACACGCTTACGTATTTCAGCAGGATCTATACCTAAATTTTCTGGGCCAAAAGCAACATCCTCTTCAACTATAGTAGCAACAAGTTGATTATCAGGATTTTGAAATACCATACCTGCCTTTGCTCTGATATCCCATAATACTTCTGGATTACTAGTATCTAAACCATCTACAATCACAGTTCCTTCTGATGGAGTTATTAAAGCATTCATATGTTTTGCTATTGTAGATTTTCCTGATCCATTATGCCCTAATATAACTAAAAATTCACCCTTTTTCACTTCTAAATTCACATTTTTTAATGCGTATTTCTCTTCATTTTTTCCTTCTGTATTATTAATATATTTAAAAGATACATTACTGCACTTAATCATTGCATCTCTCATTTTTTACCTCCAGTATGCATTATTACTACATTATACAAATGTTTAATAATATTCTTCTAGTATTGAGTATTTTTCTATACGTTTATTATATACTAATCTAATAAATATTCAATAAAATATATATTTTTTTATATATTCTCTCTAAAACATCTCTATAATATATTAATTTAATATTAATTAACTTTATTTAGATAAATTTTCTTATAAAAAAGGGATTAAGTTCAAACTTAATCCCGTACTATAATTATACTAATTCAAGTATAACTATTTCTGCTCCATCTCCTCTTCTAGGACCTTTCTTAATGATTCTAGTATATCCACCGTTTCTATCGGCATACTTTGGAGCTACATTATCAAATAAATTCTTAACAACTAATTCTTCTTGAACATAAGCTAACACTTGTCTTCTAGCATGAAGATCCCCTCTTTTTCCAAGAGTAATCATTTTTTCAGCTATAGATCTAGTTTCTTTAGCTCTAGTTTCAGTTGTTTCGATCTTACCATGCTTTAATAAACTAGTAACAAGATTTCTTAGCATAGCTTTTCTTTGGTCTGTAGGAAGACCTAATTTACGATAACCTGCCATGGATTTACCTCCTTACTCCTCACCTAACTTTAGGCATAAGCCTAATTCTTTAAGCTTTCTTTCAACTTCTTCTAAAGATTTCTTTCCTAGATTTCTTACCTTCATCATATCTTCCATTGACTTTCCGGCAAGTTCTTGTACTGTATTGATTCCTGCTCTCTTTAAACAGTTATATGATCTAACTGATAAATCAAGTTCTTCTACAGTCATTTCTAGAACTTTTTCTTTTTTATCTTCTTCTTTTTCAACCATTACTTCAATATCATTTGTATTATCTGTTAATGACATGAATAATTTGAAATGTTCAATAAGTATCTTTGCAGATAAACTGATAGCTTCATCTATTTTTATAGTACCATCAGTCCAAATCTCTAAAGTTAATTTATCATAATCAGTAATTTGACCAACTCTTGTGTTATCAACAGTAAAATTCACTCTCTTTACTGGTGTATAGATAGAATCAACTGCTATGGCTGATATTGGAAGGTCTTCGCTCTTATTTTTATTTTGAGTAACGTATCCTCTTCCTCTATCAACTGTTAATTCCATGTAAAGTCTTCCGTCAGCATCTAAAGTTGCTATATGTAGATCCTTATTAACAACTTCAACATCTCCATCAGTCTTTATATCTGCTCCAGTAACTTCTCCCGGTCCTTTGGCATCAATATAAATTACTTTTGGACCTTCACCGTTCATTCTTAAAGCTAATGATTTAATATTAAGAATTAATTCTGTAACATCTTCTTTAACTCCTTGAACTGTAGAAAACTCATGAAGCACACCATCAATTTTAACAGAAGTTGGTGCTACACCTGGAAGTGATGATAATAAAATTCTTCTTAATGCATTTCCTAGTGTAATACCATATCCTCTTTCTAGTGGTTCAACAACGTACTTACCATAAGTACCGTCTTCATTAACTTCTATACATTCTATTATTGGCTTTTCGATTTCTAACATTGATAAACCCTCCTTTTATTATAAATGGCAACCTTATTATGAGGGCAACTGATTCTATATTTGCATATATTTTGATAAATTTCTGCAACAAATATAAATATATTACTTGCTGTATAACTCAACAATAAGTGTTTCGTTAACAGGTACATCAATATCTTCTCTTGATGGCTCTGCAACTACTTTTCCTTCATAGTTATCAACATTAGCTTCTAACCATTTTGGTAAAGTCTTTGGATTTTCTGCAAAAGTTTTGAACTTTTCGCTTCCTCTGCTCTTTTCACATACAGTGATTACATCGTTAACTGAAACTTTATATGAACATATATCAACTTTCTTACCATTTACTAAGAAATGTCCATGAGTTACTAATTGTCTAGCTTCATTTCTTGATGCACCGTAACCTAATCTATAAACTACGTTATCAAGTCTTAATTCTAGTAATTTAAGTAAGTTTTCACCTGTAATACCTTTCATGTGTTCAGCTTTTTCATAATATGTTCTAAATTGGCCTTCTAATACGCCATAAATTCTTCTTGCTTTTTGCTTTTCTCTTAATTGAATTCCATAGTTAGACATTTTTTTCTTACTTGCACCATGTTGTCCTGGAGCATAGCTTCTTCTTACAAAAGCACATTTATCAGTAAAACATCTATCACCTTTAAGGAAAAGTTTCATACCTTCTCTTCTACATAATCTACATGTAGCACCAGTATATCTTGCCATTAAACTACACCTCCTATATAGATCTATAATTAGACTCTTCTTCTCTTTGGTGGTCTACAACCATTATGTGGGATTGGAGTAACATCTTTAATTAAAGTTACTTCTAGTCCAGCTGCTTGTAAAGATCTTATTGCTGCTTCTCTACCTGAACCCGGTCCTTTAACATAAACTTCTATACTCTTTAATCCATGTTCCATTGCTGCTTTAGCTGCTGTTTCTGCTGCCATTTGAGCTGCAAATGGAGTACTTTTTCTTGATCCTCTAAATCCTAGTGCTCCTGCACTTGACCATGATAACGCATTTCCTACTGCATCTGTTAAAGTAACTATTGAGTTATTGAAAGTTGACTTAATGTGTGCAGCACCATGCTCAATGTTTTTTCTTTCTTTTCTTCTTCTAGTCTTTTTAACCTTTTGAGCTGCCATTATCTTCCCTCCTAACTATTTCTTCTTATTAGCTATTGTCTTCTTAGGGCCTTTTCTAGTTCTAGCATTAGTCTTAGTTTTTTGTCCTCTAACTGGAAGACCTCTTCTATGTCTAATTCCTCTATAAGAACCAATTTCTACTAATCTCTTAATGTTTAAAGCAACATCTCTTCTTAAGTCACCTTCCACTATTAAGTTCTTATTTATATAAGTTCTAATTTCATTAACTTCTTCTTCTGATAAATCCTTAACTCTTGTATCTGGATTAACTCCTGTTGAAGCTAATATTTTTTGTGAAGTTGAAAGTCCAATTCCATAAATATAAGTTAAACCTATCTCAACTCTCTTTTCTCTTGGTAAATCAATACCTGCTATTCTTGCCATTAAAATTTACACCTCCTGATAATTGAAATGTATTAAAGTTGATTTTTTTATTTATAATAAAATTTCAGGCAATGTAATTTCATTGCAGCCGCCCTGAAATTTATTGTTTTGATTAATTAAACGACTATATAATCATATTTGACTTTTAATAAATTGTCAATATTATTATATCTATTTATTGTAAATAATATTGTCTAATAATTTATTAGCCTTGTTTTTGTTTGTGCTTAGGATTTTCACAGATTACCATTACTTTTCCTTTTCTTTTTATAACTTTGCACTTTTCACAAATAGGCTTAACTGATGGTCTTACTTTCATAGCTAACCCTCCTCATATTACTTTTGTGATATCTTTATTTAGCTCTCCATGTAATTCTACCTCTTGTTAGATCATAAGGAGAAAGTTCAACTGTAACTTTATCTCCAGGTAGAATTCTTATGAAGTTCATTCTTAATTTACCTGATATATGTGCTAAAATCTTATGCCCACTTTCAAGTTCCACTTGGAACATTGCATTTGGTAATGATTCTAGTACCGTACCTTGCATTTCTATAACGTCATCTTTTGACATAAGGTAATCAACCCTCCTTAACAATGCCTTTTAACTTTAGGAATCTTTTTATTTTTAAATCAGTACCCTTATCGCATGATTTGATTGATGAAATTATCTCATCATCAGTATCTTCTAAAATACTTAAGTGTTTTAACTTTTTCTTTTTAGGCATATTTATTGATTTTGTATTTCCATTAGCTAGCAACACATAATCTTCATTCATCTGCCTAACAATAACGTATAAGTTATTTTTATCTCTTCCTGCTTTTGAAAGTACTACTTTTCCAATCAAGTCATTGTTTTGCAAATTTTTCACCTCTATGATTACCTTAGTATAAATTAGCGATACTATTTCTAGTATAATGCAAATTTATAACTAAGCAACACTCTAATTTCTACTTAAACTAGTGTTAATATTTCTGGTCCGTCTGATAATATTGCAACTGTATTTTCATAATGTGCTGATAATGAAGAATCTCTTGTCACAACAGTCCATCCATTTCTTAAAGTTTTTACTTTATGATTCCCTATGTTAACCATAGGTTCTATAGCTAAAACCATTCCTTTAACTAAGTCCGGACCGATACCAGCCTTTCCAAAATTAGGTACATTAGGATCTTCATGAACATTAGCTCCAATCCCGTGTCCTACAAAATCTCTTACAACTGAGAAACCAGCTGCCTCAACGTAGCTTTGTATTTCGTGTGATACATCTCCTAATTTATTTCCAACCTTGGCATATTCTATACCTTTAAAGAAACTTTCTTTAGTGATATCAATTAGCTTTTGTGCATCAGAACTTATATTTCCTACTGGAAAAGTTCTTGCTGCATCTCCATGAAATCCATCAATACATGCTCCACAATCAATACTTACTATATCTCCGTCTTTTAACATGTATTCCCCTGGTATTCCATGTATTACTTGCTCATTTACTGAAATACATAGTGAAGAAGGAAAACCATATAAGCCTTTGAATGAAGGTTTTGCTCCATGCTTAGTTATAAATTCCTCTGCTATTTTATCTAATTCTGCAGTTGTTATTCCTGGTTTTATCTCATTCTCGAGCAAGAGCAATGTTTCTCCTACAATTTTACCTGCTTTTCTCATTAAGGATACTTCATTATCATTTTTTATAATAATCATTACTTCTTATTCTCCAGAATTTCACATATTCCTCTGAAGACTTCAATAATAGCCTTTGTTCCATCCACTGTAGATAATTTGTTTTTATCTGCATAATAATCTATTAATGGTTGTGTTTCTCTTCCATATACTTCAAGTCTTTCTTTTACAGTCTCTTCTGTATCATCTTTCCTTTGTATTACTTCAGTTCCACACAAATCACACTTTTTGCTATCAGCTGGTGGATTAAATTTTATATGATAACTTGCTCCACATGATGGACATACTCTTCTTCCAGTCATTCTTTCTAAAATGAATTCGTTTGGTACCTCTATTGCTAATGCAGTATCTAGTTCTTCATTTCTTTCTTTAAGAAAACTATCAAGAGCTTCAGCTTGAGCCACAGTTCTTGGAAAACCATCTAATAAATATCCTTCTTTGCAATCATCTTGGCTAAGTCTATCTTTAACCATATTTATCGTTACTTCATCTGGCACCAATTGACCTTTATCCATATAAGATTTTGCTTCAATCCCCAAAGATGTATTTTCTGAAATATTCTTTCTAAATATATCTCCTGTAGAAATATGAGGAATTGAATATTTATTACTAATAGATTTCGCCTGTGTTCCTTTTCCTGCTCCAGGAGGACCTAATAATACTATCTTCACCGGCTTCATCTCCATTTATTTAATCTATTTAAGAAATCCTTTGTAGTGTCTAACTACCATTTGTGATTCTACTTTTCTAGTAAAATCTAAAGCAACGTTAATCATAATTAACAATGATGTTCCTGAAAAAGATATATTTTTAAAAGCTGTGTTATTTTCTATTAAAATTGGAGTTACTGCTAAGATTGCTGCTAATACTCCTCCGATAACTGCTAATCTATTTAATATCTTTTCAAAATAAATTGTTGTCTCTTCACCTGGTCTTATCCCTGGAATAAAGCCAGCTGATTTATGCAAGTTTTCTGACATCTCATCTGGTTTAAATGTAATCTGCATATAAAACCAATTGAAAAATATAGTAAGTACAGCATAAATCACTATATAACTCCAACTTTTTGAGTTAAATGGACATGTGTTATTAGTTAAAATCCATTGTGCCCAACTTTTATCACCACCAAATAATGTTGCAATAGTTCTCGGAAATTCCATAACTGACATAGAGAAAATTATGCCTAAAACTGCCGAACCAATTATACTAAGTGGAATATGTGTTGATTGTGATTTAACCATCGCATTATTTCCTGAAGCAAACTTACCTGCATATTGTACTGGTATTCTTCTTTCAGATAATGAGAAGAACAATACTGCTGCTAACAGTAATAAAATAAATGCTGTAAATAATACAATTGAAACAATACTTACACTACCTGCATCCTTAAGAACAATTATAGATCCAATTATTGTTGGAATTCTTGAAATTATATTAACAAAAATTAGTATAGATGTTCCATTTCCAATTCCCTTTACTGTTACCTGATCACCTAGCCACATACAAAATGTAGAACCGACCACTAAAGTGAATACTATTACTATTTTTTGAGTTATTTCTAATCCCGCTGTTGCTCCACTATTTGCTAAAGTAGCATATATTCCATAGGCTAATACAAAAGAAATAACTAATGCTACATAACGTGTTGCATTTTGTATCTTCTTTCTCCCTGAATCACCTTCTTTAGAAAGCTGCTCAAGCTGTGGAATAGCTACAGTCAATAATTGTATTATGATAGATGAATTAATATATGGCATAACTCCAAGAGCTAATATACTTGCTCTACTAAAAGCCCCTCCAGATATTAAATCATAAAAACCTAGTAAACTCCCTGATTGAGATATATTCTTTAAATAATCAGAGTTAATTCCAGGAAGAGGAATGTGACTTCCCATCCTGAAAACTGCAACTAGTAATATTGTCCATAAGAGTTTTTTCCTTAGTTCAGGTACCTTAAATGCATTACGTAGGGTTTGAAGCATTTTACATCACCTCAACTTTTCCTCCAGCTGCTTCTATCTTTTCTATAGCAGACTTAGAGAACTTACATCCTTTAACTGTTAAGCTCTTTTCTAAATTTCCGTTTCCAAGAATCTTAACTCCATCCAATACTTTACTTATAACTCTTCTTTCAAGTAAAACTTCTGGAGTTATTTCTGTACCATTATCAAAGATGTTTAATCTATCAACATTTATGCTAACAATTTGTTTTGTAAATGGATTTGTGAAGCCTCTCTTAGGAAGTCTTCTATATAGAGGCATTTGTCCTCCTTCAAATCCAGGTCTTACTCCACCACCTGATCTAGCATTTTGGCCTTTTTCACCTTTACCAGCATTTCTACCTAATCCTGAACCAGTACCTCTACCAATTCTTTTAGGAGCCTTTTTACTGCCTGCTGCTGGTTTTAATTCGTGAAGTTTCATACTCAGTGCACCTCCTCTATATATTAAACTTCTTCTACTTTTAGTAAGTAGTCTATTTTCTTAATCATACCTTGTACTTGAGGTGTTCCCTCAACTTCTACTGTTTTTCTTATCTTTCTAAGTCCTAGAGCATTTGCAGTAGCGATATGGTCTTTTTTTCTACCTATTAAGCTCTTTACTAATGTAACTCTTAATTTAGCCATTGCAATATCCTCCTAACCTAATATTTCTTCTACAGACTTGCCTCTTAATTTAGCTATTTCTTCAGCTGTTCTTAAGTTTGCTAATCCGTTTATTGTAGCATTTACCATGTTATTTGGATTGTTTGAACCCAATGATTTAGCTCTTACATCTTTTAATCCTGCTAATTCTAATACAGCTCTTGCTGGACCCCCAGCGATAACTCCTGTACCTTCTTTAGCTGGCATAATTAGAACATCAGCTGTTCCAAATTTTCCGTGTATTTCATGAGGAATTGTGTTTCCTACTATTGCAACTTCTACTAAGTTTTTCTTAGCATCTTCTATTCCTTTTTTTATTGCTTCTGGGATTTCGATAGATTTACCCATTCCAACGCCAACGTGTCCGTTCTCATCACCAACAACAACTAATGCGCTGAATCTGAAGTTTCTACCACCCTTAACAACCTTAGTAACTCTGTTTATGAAAACAACCTTTTCTTTAAGGTCTAGTGTACTAGGATCGATTCTCATTGATTTCCCTCCTTATTATTAGAATTGTAATCCTGCTTCTCTTGCTGCTTCTGCTAATTCTTTAACTCTTCCATGGTATATGTATCCGCCTCTATCAAATACCACTTCAGTGATTCCTTTTTCAATAGCTCTTTTAGCAACTACTTCACCTACAAGTTTAGCTCCTTCTTTATTTCCGCCTTTAGCCGAAAAATCCTTATCTAAACTTGAAGCTGCTACTAATGTAACGCCATTTATATCATCTATAACTTGTGCATATATATTCTTTTCACTCTTGAAAACTGAAAGTCTTGGTCTTTCAACTGTACCAAATACTTTTTTACGAACTCTAAGGTGACGTTTTTCTCTACTTGCCTTTTTGTCTACCTTTTTGAACATATGGACTCACTCCTTCCTACTTATTTTTTACCAGTTTTACCTTCTTTACGTCTGATCACTTCATTTTCGTACTTGATACCTTTACCCTTATATGGTTCTGGTAATCTCCACTTTCTGATATCGGCTGCTGCAAAACCAACTTTTTCTTTGTCAATACCTTTAACAACAACTCTAGTAGCAGCTGGAGTTTCGAATGTGATTCCATCAATAGGTTCTATTTCAACTGGATGTGAATATCCAAGGTTCATTACAAGCTTCTTTCCTTGTAATTGAGCTCTATAACCAACACCAACTAAATCTAAAGTCTTTTGGTAACCTTCAGTAACTCCAATTACCATGTTATTAATTAATGCTCTTGTTAAACCATGAAGAGCTCTGTGTTCTTTTACATCACTATCTCTAGTAACGACTACTTCGTTATTTTCAATAGCTATGTTAATGTCTTTGTGCATATCTTTAACTAATTCACCTTTTGGTCCTTTAACTGTAACAACGTTGTCTGGTGTTACAGTTACAGTTACGCCAGCAGGAATAGCTATTGGTAATCTACCCACTCTTGACATAAGTGCACCTCCTGTATTATTTGAAAATTGTATCGTAATTCAACAATTTATACTTATTATCTATAATTTATACTATTACCAAACGTAGCAGATTACTTCTCCACCTAAACCGTTCTTTCTAGCTTCTCTATCTACCATTATTCCTTTTGAAGTTGAAACAACTGCAATACCTAATCCATTAAGAACCTTAGGAACTTCATCTTTCTTACAGTATACTCTTAATCCTGGCTTAGATATTCTCTTTATTCCAGTAATAACTCTTTCTTTGTTAGCTCCATATTTAAGAGATAATCTTAGCATTGGAACAACACCATCGTTATATTCATTAATTTCTTTAATATAACCCTCTTGTAATAATATATTTGCAATTTCCTTCTTAACCTTTGAAGAAGGTACTTCTACCACTTCATGTCTTACAGAATTAGCATTTCTCACACGAGTTAATAAATCTGCTATTGGATCTGTCATAACCATTTAATGTGCCTCCTTTCATTACATGTTTCTTCTTACCAACTTGCTTTTCTACAACCTGGAATTTCGCCCTTATAAGCAAGTTCTCTAAAACAAATACGGCATACTCCATATTTCTTTAATACAGCATGTGGTCTTCCACATATTCTACATCTAGTATAAGCTCTAGTTTTATATTTAGGAGTTTTGCTCCACTTTTCGATTATAGCCTTACGTGCCATCGTGTTACCTCCTTAATTATTGAGCAAATGGCATTCCAAGGAATCTTAATAATTCCCTAGCTTCTTCATCAGTATTTGCTGATGTTACGAAGATTATATCCATTCCTCTTACTTTATCTATTTTATCATATTCTATTTCTGGGAATATTAATTGTTCTTTAATTCCTAATGAGTAGTTTCCTCTACCATCGAACGCTTTGCTTGAAACTCCTCTAAAATCTCTAACTCTAGGTAAAGCAATAGATACTAATTTATCAGCAAATTCATACATTTTTGCTTTTCTTAAAGTAACCTTACAACCTAAAGGCATATTTTCTCTAATTTTGAAATTAGCTACTGATTTCTTAGCTCTAGTCAATATTGGTTTTTGGCCTGAGATTAATGTTAGATCATTAACAGCTGCTTCTAAAACCTTTTGGTTTTCTCTAGCTTCACCAACTCCCATGTTAATTACGATTTTTTCTAATTTTGGTACTTCCATAATATTCTTGTATCCGAACTTCTCGATCATAGCTGGAACTACTTCTTTTTCGTATCTTTCTTGAAGTCTTACCATATTTATTTACCTCCTTTCAAAATGTTAGAATGTTTCTCCACATTTTTTACAAACTCTAACTTTAGTGCCGTCATCTAATATTTTATTATTGATTCTAGTTGCGTTTTTACACTTAGTGCAATATAACATAACTTTTGAACTATTAATAGCAGCTTCTTTTTCAATAATAGCGCTTTCCATTTGAGCTTTATTAGCTTTTTGATGTTTCTTTACTATATTAACTCCTTGAACAAGAACTTTTCCTGTCTTTGGAGATACCTTTAAAACTTCTCCAGTTTTCCCTTTATCTTTACCAGATATAACTATAACTGTATCATTCTTTCTTACATGTACCTTCAATGTTTAGACACCTCCTTTTATAGAACTTCTGGTGCTAATGATAATATTTTATTGAATTCTTTATCTCTTAGCTCCCTAGCAACAGGCCCAAAGATACGAGTTCCTCTTGGTTGTTTGTCATCTTTGATTATAACCGCTGCGTTTTCATCGAATTTTATATATGAACCATCTGCTCTTCTTACGCCTCTTACAGATCTAACTATAACTGCCTTTACAACATCACCTTTTTTAACAACTCCACCTGGTGTTGCACTTTTAACGCTAGCTACTATAACGTCACCGATGTTACCAAACTTTCTCTTTGATCCGCCTAAAACTCTGATACACATAATTTCTTTTGCACCTGAATTATCTGCAACCTTTAATAAGGTTTGTTGTTGTATCATTATATTACCCTCCTTTCAGTCTTCAAGCCTCTATTTAGCTTTTTCAACTATTTCAACAAGTCTCCATCTTTTATCTTTAGATAAAGGTCTAGTTTCCATTATTAATACTCTATCATTAATTTTTGCATCATTATTTTCATCATGAACTTTAAATTTTGTTGTTCTATTAACAGTTTTTCCATACAACGGATGTCTAACCTTAGTTTCAACAGCAACTACGATAGTTTTTTCCATTTTGTCTGAAACAACTCTACCGATTCTTTTCTTTCTTAATCCTCTTTCCATTAGAGTTTAACCTCCTTCCAACTTTTATTGTTCCAATGCTCTTAATTCTTCTTCTCTTAAGATGGTTTTTATTTGGGCTATAGATTTTTTAACTTCTCTTATTCTCATTGGATTTTCTAATTGTCCTGTAGCTAGTTGGAATCTTAAGTTGAATAATTCAGCTTTAAGATCTCCTAATTTAACTGCTAAGTCTTGAGGATTGCTTGATCTTAATTCTTTTAATTCTCTAGCCTTCATTATTTTTCACCACCCATTTCCTCAAAATCTCTTTTTGTAACAAACTTTGTCTTTACAGGAAGTTTATGTGATGCAAGTCTCATAGCTTCTCTTGCAGTATCTTCTGCTACTCCTGATAATTCAAATAAAACTCTACCTGGTTTAACTACTGCTACCCAGTATTCTGGTGAACCTTTACCTGAACCCATTCTTGTTTCTGCTGGTTTTTCAGTAACTGGCTTATCTGGGAAAATCTTTATCCAAAGTTTTCCTCCTCTTTTAATATATCTATTGATAGCAATTCTGGCAGATTCAATTTGGTTACTAGTAATCCATCCACAAGTTGTTGCTTGTATACCGTAATCTCCATAAGCTAAGAAATTACCTCTAGTAGCTTTACCTTTCATTCTACCACGTTGTACCTTACGATGTTTTACTCTTTTAGGCATTAACATGACTTATTCCTCCTTTCTTATGCGTTAGCCTCTTCCTTTTCAACTTTCTTAGTTGGAAGAACCTCTCCATTATAAACCCAAACTTTAACTCCAATTTTTCCATATGTTGTATCTGCTTCTGCAAATCCATAATTTATATCAGCTCTTAATGTTTGTAGTGGAATTGTTCCTTCATGATATTGTTCAGTTCTTGCGATTTCAGCTCCACCTAATCTTCCTGAACATGCAGTCTTAACACCTTTAATTCCGTGTTTCATAGCTCTTTGCATTGTTTGCTTCATAGCTCTTCTGAAAGAAATTCTCTTTTCTAATTGTGCTGCAATGTTTTCTGCCATTAATTGAGCATCACATTCAGCACTCTTAACTTCAACAATGTTTATTAAAACATTTTTATCTTTAATAAATGAAGTTAATTTACCTTTTAAAGCTTCAATTCCTGCTCCACCTTTTCCAATAATAACACCTGGCTTTGCAGTGTGTATATTTAACTTAACTCTCTTAGCAGCTCTTTCGATTTCTACTTTAGAAATACCCGCTGAGAAAAGTTCTTTTTTAACAAACTTTCTTATTTTGTTATCTTCAACTAGGTTATCTGCAAAATTTTTCTTGTTAGCATACCATTTTGCATCCCAACCCTTGATGACACCTACTCTAAGGCCGTGAGGATTTACTTTTTGACCCACTTGCTTTTCCCTCCTTCTAAACTAAGCTCTTTCTTTAACAACTAGTGTTATGTTGCTTGTTTTCTTTAAAATCTTAAATGCTCTACCTTGTGCATGTGGTTGGAATCTCTTCAATGTTGGACCTTGACCCACAAAGCATTCTGAAACAAATAAGTTATCAGCATTTAATTCTAAATTATGTTCTGCATTTGCAACAGCTGATTTTAATACTTTTTTAATTACTACTGCTGCTTCTCTTGGCGTATATTCTAATATAGCAAAAGCTTCATTAACTTGCTTTCCTCTAATTAAATCTAGAACAACTCCTACTTTTGTTGGAGACATTCTAACATATTTTGCTATAGCTTTAGCTTCCATTTATGATCCTCCTTTCAAGGCTATCTCTTTGATGTTTTATCATCGTGACCTTTATAAGTTCTAGTTAATACAAATTCACCTAACTTATGGCCAACCATATCTTCTGATATATAAACAGGTACATGCTTTCTTCCATCATGAACAGCAATTGTGTGTCCTATGAAAGCTGGATAGATAGTTGAACTTCTTGACCAAGTCTTTACAACCTTTTTTTCTCCAGCTTTATTCATTTCTTCTACCTTATTAAAAAGTCCTTCATGAACAAAAGGTGCTTTCTTTGTTGATCTACTCACTAATATGCCTCCCTTCATAAAATCATCAAGTTTAAGCAACTTGAAGAGAAATAAGTATTCTCCTCAAACTACTTTCTTCTATCTTTAATGATGAATTTATCTGAATATTTCTTAGTTTTTCTAGTTTTGTAACCAAGAGCTGGTTTACCCCATGGAGTAACTGGACTTGGTCTACCGATTGGTGATTTACCTTCACCACCACCATGAGGGTGATCGTTAGGATTCATAACAGAACCTCTTACTGTTGGTCTCCATCCCATATGTCTCTTTCTACCTGCTTTACCGATATTTACAATATCGTTAGTAGTATTTGAAAGACTTCCTATTGTTGCTCTACATTCGATTCTTACATATCTCATTTCACCTGATGGTAATCTAAGAGTTGCATAATCTCCTTCTTTAGCCATTAATTGCGCAGAAGTACCAGCCGATCTTACTAATTGACCACCTTTACCTGTTTGTAATTCCACGTTATGAATTACTGTACCTACTGGTATATTCTTTAATGGTAAAGCGTTACCTGGTTTGATATCAGCATTTACTCCTGATTCAATAACGTCTCCAACTTTTAAAGCTGATGGTGCAAGAATATATCTTTTTTCACCGTCTGCGTATATAACTAAGGCTATATATGCTGTTCTATTTGGATCATATTCTATAGTCGCAACCTTTGCTGGAATTCCATCCTTATTTCTTTTAAAATCTATAATTCTATATTTTCTCTTAGCACCGCCACCACGATGTCTAACAGTAATTTTACCTTGAGCATTTCTACCCGCTTTACTTTTTAAAGTAACAAGAAGTGACTTTTCTGGTGATTGTGAAGTAATTTCTTCAAATGTTGCCATTGTCATTTGTCTTCTTGATGGAGTAATCGGATTAAATTTTTTAACTGCCATTAAAATTCCCTCCTTCTTTAAGCTTTTCTGGTGTTCCTACACCAATAATGGCTTTAATATTATTGCATTCCTTCGAAGAATTCAATTCCGTTGCTTTCTTCTGTTAATGTAACAACAGCTTTCTTGTAGTCTGATCTTTTACCTACATGTACGCCCATTCTCTTAGTTTTTCCCAAACCATTTATAGTATTAACACTTTCAACTTTTACGTTGAATACCTCTTCTACAGCTCTCTTTATTTGAGATTTATTTGCATCAACATGAACGATAAAAGTGTACTTCTTTTCAGCCATATCAGCCATACTCTTTTCAGTTATAACTGGTTTTCTGATTATATCATGACTAGTTAATTTCATTATGCGTACACCTCCTCAATTTTAGATACAGCATCTTTTGTAACGATTAATTTTTCATATTTTAATAAATCATATACATTGATGTTGTTAGCTGGAATTACGCTTACGCCTTCAATATTTCTTGCTGACTTGTATACAGCTTCATTTGATTCAGCAGTAATTATCAATGCTTTTTTAGCTTCTAAAGCTTTTAACATATCAACTACTATTCTTGTTTTTGGTGCCTCAAAACTTAATTCATCTAAAACTATCATTTGTTCATTTTGAACTTTAGTAGTTAAAGCTGATTTCATAGCAACCTTTCTCATACTCTTTGGAACTGCCATTCTGTAATCTCTTGGCTTTGGAGCGAATACTATACCACCTTTAATCCATTGAGGTGCTCTGATAGAACCTTGTCTTGCTCTTCCAGTACCTTTTTGTCTCCAAGGTTTAATTCCTCCCCCTCTAACTTCAGATCTTGTTTTAGCAGATTGAGTTCCTTGTCTTTTATTAGCTAATAACGCTACTACTACTTGATGTAATGCATATTCATTAACTTCTGTCGCAAACACTGTTTCATTTAATTGCATTTCATCAACTTTTTTTCCTTCTTTATTAAATATTCCTACTGTAGGCATTCTATTTCCTCCTTTCCTATAAAAATTAAACTCTTACTGTATCTTTAATTACTACTGTACCTTTGTTAGGTCCTGGAATTCCACCCTTAATTAATATTAAGTTCTTTTCTGGAATAACCTTAACAACTTCTAAGTTTAATACAGTTGTATTTACAGATCCCATATGTCCTGGCATTCTCTTATTTTTGAATGTTCTTGATGGATCTGAAGAAGCTCCCATTGAACCTGGTGCTCTATGGAACTTAGAACCGTGTGTCATAGGTCCTCTTTGTTGATTCCATCTCTTGATAGCTCCTTGGAATCCCTTACCTTTTGAAACTGCTGATACATCTACTTTATCTCCAATTTCAAATACATCAGCTTTTATTTCTTGACCTACTTCATAAGTACTTATGTCTTCTAATCTAAATTCTTTAAGAGTTCTTCTTACACTAACCCCTGCCTTTGCGAAAGTACCTTTTCTTGGCTTGTTAGCTAATTTTTCTCTTATTTCTTCAAAACCAACTTGTATTGCTTCATAACCATCTTTTTCTACAGTTTTCTTTTGAACAACAACACATGGGCCAGCTTCTACTACAGTAACTGGAATAACTTTACCCTTTTCATCAAAAATTTGAGTCATTCCAACTTTTTTACCAATTATAGCTTTTTTCATGTATTTACACCTCCCAAACTAATTAGCGGACTTTTTACAATCATAACTAGCCGTTTTCTTTAAATTTTATATTATAGTTTAATTTCTATATCTACACCAGCTGGAAGATTTAATCTCATTAATGCATCAACAGTTTTTGGTGATGGATTAACTATATCGATTAATCTTTTATGCGTTCTGATTTCGAATTGTTCTCTTGAATCTTTATACTTGTGCACTGCTCTTAATATTGTAACAACATCTTTTTCAGTTGGTAGTGGTACTGGACCTACAACTTTAGCTCCTGTTGTTTTTGCAGTTTCAGTAATTTTTTCAGCTGATTGATCTAATATTGTATGATCAAAAGCTTTTAATCTTATCCTTATTTTTTGCTTTGACATTTCATTTCCCTCCTTTTTTATGTACGTTTTACTTCTAACGCACAACAGCGACTATGTGTAAACTGTTCCAGGTGTTTCATATACACCAAAGACGCTACAAAGCCCTGTTGTTGAGTTCTAGACTCAAACTTACTCATCAAGAATTACCCGGAAGTCCGGCAACCTCTCGAATCCGTGTCGTTATACAACTTCTTTATTATACTATTCTCAATAAATATTTTCAAGTTTTTTTTTATTTTTTAAAAAATTTAATAAAAATAATTATCCTGAAGTATTTAACACAAATATATTTTAGATTTTTACTCATAAAAATACAATATATTTATTTAAGGTTTTATATCCATATTTTATCTTTTACTGCTTTAACAACACTACCATTAATATTTTATGTAAATAATTGAGGTAAGGAATAAATTCCCTACCTCAATTACAATTTAATATTATTCAACTATACTAGTAACAACTCCAGAACCTACAGTTCTTCCACCTTCTCTGATAGCGAATCTTAATCCTTCATCCATTGCGATTGGAGTGATTAATTCAACATTCATGTCAATGTGGTCTCCTGGCATTACCATTTCCATTCCATCTGGTAATTTGATTGAACCAGTAACGTCAGTTGTTCTGAAATAGAATTGTGGTCTATATCCATCGAAGAATGGAGTATGTCTTCCACCTTCTTCTTTTTTAAGTACGTATACTTGACCTACGAACTTAGTATGTGGATGTACTGAGTTTGGTTTTGCTAAAACTTGACCTCTTTCGATTTCAGTTCTTTGAATACCTCTTAATAATGCTCCGATATTATCTCCTGCTTGCGCTTCGTCTAATAACTTTCTGAACATTTCGATTCCAGTTACTACTGTCTTCTTCTTTTCTTCTTGTAATCCAACGATATCTATTTCATCTCCAACATGAAGAACCCCAGCTTCAACTCTTCCTGTTGCAACTGTTCCTCTACCAGTGATTGTAAATACATCTTCAACTGGCATTAAGAATGGTTTATCTGTAGCTCTTTCTGGTGTTGGAATATAACTATCTACTGCATCCATTAAATCTAATATTGGTTTGATAGCTTCTTCATCTGTTGGATTTTCTAATGCTTTTAATGCTGATCCTGTTATTACTGGAATATCATCACCTGGGAAGTCATATTCACTTAATAATTCTCTTACTTCCATTTCAACTAATTCTAATAATTCTGGATCATCTACCATATCTGCTTTGTTTAAGAATACTACTATGTATTCTATACCAACTCTTGATCCTAATAAGATATGTTCTCTTGTTTGTGGCATTGGACCATCTGCTGCTGATACAACTAAGATAGCTCCATCCATTTGTGCAGCTCCTGTAATCATGTTCTTAACATAGTCAGCATGTCCTGGACAGTCTACGTGAGCATAGTGTCTGTTTTCTGTTTCATACTCAACGTGAGCTGTATTGATTGTAATTCCTCTTTCTTTTTCTTCTGGCGCTTTATCTATATCAGCATAGTTAAACGCTTCTGCATATCCTCTGTTTGCTAATACAGTTGTTATAGCTGCTGTTAATGTTGTCTTACCGTGGTCTACGTGACCGATTGTTCCAATGTTAACATGTGGCTTACTTCTCTCGAACTTTTCCTTTGCCATTGTTAAATTCCTCCCTTATGATAGAAATTAATTTTTCAAATCTTTCGTAATTATTATAGCGTATAAAATAGATAATATCTATATATATTATCTATTTTATTATTAATTATTATACTATAATTTAAAATTATTTTGCTCTCTTACCAGCTATTTCTTCTTGTATGTTCTTTGGAACTTCTTCATAGTGGTCGAATACCATAGCGTAAACACCTCTACCTTGAGTTCTTGATCTTAAAGCTGTAGCATATCCAAACATTTCAGATAATGGTATATATGCTCTAATAACTTGAGCTCCATTAACAGCCTCCATGCCTTCCATTCTACCTCTTCTTGAGTTAACGTCTCCAATAACATCTCCCATGTATTCTTCTGGAACTGTTATTTCAACTTTCATCATAGGTTCAAGAAGTACTGGATCTGCTTTAGCCATAGCATTTTTGAACGCCATAGAACCAGCAATTTTAAATGCCATTTCAGATGAGTCAACTTCATGATATGAACCATGTACTAACTTAACTTTGAAGTTAATAACGTTGTATCCAGCAACAATACCATTTAAAGCTGCTTCTTGAATACCTGCATCGATAGCTGGTATATATTCCTTAGGAATAGCTCCACCAACAATAGCATTTTCAAATACATATTCTCCATCAGTTGGTTCCATTTCAATTACAGCATGACCGTATTGACCTTTACCACCTGATTGTTTAGCATATTTAGCTTCAGCTTTAACTGCTGATCTAATTGTTTCTTTGTAAGCAACTTGAGGAGCACCTACATTACATTCAACCTTAAACTCTCTTTGAAGTCTATCAACGATAATATCTAAGTGAAGCTCTCCCATACCTGCAATTATTGTTTGACCTGTTTCTTCATCAGTCCAAGTTTTGAAAGTTGGATCTTCTTCAGCTAACTTAGCTAAAGCTATACCCATCTTTTCTTGACCGGCCTTTGTTTTAGGCTCAATTGCAATATTTATAACTGGTTCTGGGAATTCCATAGACTCAAGAACTACTGGAGATTTTTCATCACATAAAGTATCTCCTGTAGTAGTATTCTTTAATCCAATAACTGCTCCTAATTCACCTGCTTCCAAAGCTTCAACTTCTTGTCTTGAATTAGAGTGCATCTTTACAAGTCTTCCGATTCTTTCTTTCTTACCCTTAGTTGAGTTAAGAACATATGAACCACTTTGCATTACACCTGAATAAATTCTTGTGAACGCCAACTTACCAACAAATGGATCTGTAGCAATTTTAAATGCTAAAGCAGATAATGGTTCGCTATCATCAGCTTTTCTTTCAACTTCTTCACCTTCTAAAGTTGTTCCTTTTACAGCTGGAATATCTAATGGTGATGGTAAGAAGTCCACAACACCATCAATCATTTCTTGAACGCCTTTATTTTTGTATGAAGAACCACAAATACATGGATAAATTTCATTAGCGATTGTTGCTTTTCTTAAAGCAGATTTTAATTCTTCTACAGTAAGTTCTTCACCTTCTAAATACTTTTCCATTAATTCTTCATCTGTTTCAGCTATAGCTTCAATCATGGCAGCTCTATATTCTTCAGCTTGATCTACTAAATCAGCTGGAATTTCTTCTTCTCTCATATCTTTTCCAAGATCATCATAGAATACGATAGCTATATTTCTTATAAGGTCAACCATACCTTTAAAGTTTTCTTCGCTACCTATTGGAATTTGTATTGGAACAGCATTTCCTTTTAATCTATCCTTAACAGTTTCTACACATCTAAAGAAATCTGCACCTGTAGCATCCATCTTATTTACATAAATCATTCTTGGAACACCATATTTATCCGCCTGTCTCCAAACTGTTTCAGTTTGAGGTTCAACCCCACTTTTAGCATCTAAAACAGTAACGGCTCCATCTAGAACTCTTAAAGATCTTTCAACTTCCACTGTGAAGTCTACGTGTCCTGGAGTATCAATGATGTTTAATTCATGACCTTTCCATTCACATGATGTCGCAGCAGAAGTAATTGTTATACCTCTTTCTTGTTCTTGAACCATCCAGTCCATTGTAGCTTCACCATCATGAACTTCTCCTATTTTATGGCTTACACCTGTATAAAATAATATACGCTCAGTAGTTGTTGTTTTACCTGCATCTATATGAGCCATTATTCCGAAATTTCTAAATTTCTCTAAAGGATATTTTCTTGCCATTTATTTGTCCTCCTCTCAAATAGTAAATATAGTAAAATAATTTGACAAAACTGCCTTAGCATTAGCCAAAACAGTTTTGATATATATATATTAGTATCTGTAATGAGCGAATGCTTTATTAGCTTCAGCCATTTTATGAGTATCTTCTCTCTTTTTAACAGCTGCTCCTGTGTTATTAGATGCGTCCATTAATTCTCCTGCAACTCTTTCAGCCATAAGCTTTTCGCCTCTTTTTCTTGCCGCTATTAACATCCATCTTATTCCTAACGTCTGTCTTCTTTCTGGTCTAACTTCTATTGGAACTTGATATGTAGCACCACCTATTCTTCTAGCTTTTACTTCTAATAATGGCATTACATTGTTCATAGCTTCTTCAAATACTTCTAAAGCATCTTTTCCAGTTCTTTGAGCTATTAATTCAAAAGCGTCGTAGCATATTTTTTGCGCTACACCTTTCTTACCATCTAGCATTATGCTGTTGATAAATTTAGTAACAACCTTTGAGTTATAAACTGGATCTGGTAATACGTCTCTTTTTGCAATATGTCCTTTTCTTGGCACTTTTCTTCCCTCCTTAACATTTTGAATTTAAGTTCATCGGTACTCGGCATTATTTTCTAATACCGCAAAGTGCTAATCTTTACATCTATATATAAACTTAACTAAATTCAATATTTATGTTGAAGATAAGCACTATCATAAGTTAAGATTCCTATTTCTTAGGTTTCTTAGCACCGTACTTAGATCTTCCTTGCATTCTGTTAGCTACTCCGGCACAGTCTAACGCACCTCTTACAATATGGTATCTAACACCAGGAAGGTCCTTAACTCTTCCACCTCTTATAAGAACAACACTATGTTCTTGTAAGTTGTGACCAACTCCACCTATATATGCAGTTACTTCATATCCATTTGTTAATCTAACTCTGGCAATTTTTCTTAAAGCTGAGTTAGGCTTCTTAGGAGTTGTTGTTTTAACTACTGTACATACCCCTCTTTTTTGTGGACACTCTTTAAGTGCTGGTGCAGTTGATTTAGCTATAGTTGTCTTTCTGCCTTTTCTTACTAATTGGCTAATAGTTGGCATTGTTTCACCTCCTGAAATTTATTTTATCTATATAAATAAAGATAAAAACTAATTTATTTTTAAATATTGGGTAATCTACTATTATTTTAAAATTTCAATATTAAATTATGTAAATAATTTATAAAATATACGAAACTTATTTATTGTGTTGACACATATCTGTATATTTTATAGAGTAAATCACACAAATTGTATTTTATCATTTTAATATACACATGTCAACACAATAAGTTTCTAATATTAAACTGTTTCTATTTCTTCTACAGATTCTTCCTCTGCTGCTTCTATGTTAAGATTTCTATATCTCATCATTCCTGTACCAGCTGGAATAAGTTTACCAATTATAACATTTTCTTTTAAGCCTACTAATGGATCTACTTTTCCTTTTATTGCTGCTTCTGTTAATACTCTTGTTGTTTCTTGGAATGACGCTGCTGATAAGAAGCTATCTGTTGCTAATGCTGCTTTAGTAATTCCCAAAAGAGTTTCTTCTCCTTTGGCTTCTTCTCCACCAAATTCTCTAACTCTAGCATTTTCTTCTTTGAAATCAAACATATCTATCATTGTTCCTGGTAAAAGATCTGTATCTCCAGATTCACTAACTTTTATTTTTCTTGTCATTTGTCTTACAACTACTTCTAGATGTTTATCATTAATATCAACACCTTGTAATCTATAAACTTTTTGAACTTCTGAGAGTAAATATCTTCTTGCACCATCAATTCCTTTGATATTCATTATATCATGCGGATTAACAGAGCCTTCTGTTATTTCATCTCCTGCTTCTATATAGTCACCTTCAGTTACTCTTAATCTAGATCCAAATGGAATATCATAGCTACGTTCTTCTCCATCAGAACTCATAACTATAACCATTCTCTTTTTCTTTGTTTCTTCTATTTTAATACTTCCTGCTATTTCTGATACAATTGCAAGCCCTTTTGGTTTTCTAGCCTCAAATAACTCCTCAACTCTAGGTAAACCTTGAGTGATATCTGCACCTGAAGCAACTCCACCTGTATGGAATGTTCTCATTGTAAGTTGTGTTCCTGGCTCTCCGATTGATTGTGCTGCTATAATACCAACTGCTTCACCTATATCAATCTTTTTAGCAGTAGCCATGTTCATACCATAACATCTTGAACATACACCCACTTTACAATCACATGTAAATACTGATCTTATTTTTACTTTTTTAATTCCTAACGAAGTAATTTTTTCAGCTGCATCTATATCCATATATTCATTTCTAGGAACTACAACTTCTCCATTTTCTGGGTTTATAACATCTTCAGCAGTATATCTACCAATTAGTCTTTCTTTTAATTCCTCAATAACTTCATTTCCTTCTTTGATTTCTGTAACATAAAGACCTTCAGAAGTTCCACAGTCTTCTTCTCTAACAATTACATCTTGAGAAACATCAACAAGCCTTCTTGTTAAATACCCTGAATCCGCTGTTTTTAATGCAGTATCAGCATTACCTTTTCTAGCACCATGTGTAGATAAGAAATATTCTAATACATCCAAACCTTCTTTGAATGATGCTTTGATTGGCAATTCTATGATTTTACCAGATGGACTCGCCATAAGTCCTCTCATACCAGCTAATTGCTTAATTTGTGACTTAGAACCTCTCGCTCCTGAGTCTGCCATCATATATATTGGATTAAACTTATCAAGACTGTCCATTAAAGCATTCGCAATGTCCTCAGTTGTTTGAGTCCACTTTTCAATAACTCTTTCATATCTTTCGTCATCAGATATGAATCCTCTCTTATACATTTTTTCAATTTTTTCAACTGTTTCATCAGCTTCTTTAAGTAATTCATATTTAGCATCTGGAACTATAATATCCGATGTCGCAACTGTTACCGCTCCAATTGATGAATAATGATATCCTAGCGCTTTTATATTATCAAGCATCACTGATGTCTTTATTGGGCCATGCTTCATATAGCAATTATCTATAATTCTACCTAATGATTTTTTAGTTACTAAGAAATCAACTTCCAAATCAAATTTTGTTTCTTCATTGCTTCTATCGACTAATCCTAGATTTTGAGGTATTGATTCATTGAAAATTATTTTACCAACTGTAGTTTTAATTATTCTTGATTGTTTTACTCCATCAAATTCTCTACTTACTTTTACATTAATCTTTGCATGGATATTAATAGCCTTTGTCTCATATGCCATTATAGCTTCATCTACACTAGAGAAAGTCATTCCTTCTCCTTTAGCACCATCTCTATCCATTGTTAAGTAATATGATCCAAGAACCATATCTTGTGTAGGAACACAAACCGGTTTACCATCTGATGGCTTTAATATATTGCTTGCACCTAGCATTAAAAACCTTGCTTCCGCTTGTGCTTCAACAGATAATGGAAGATGGACAGCCATTTGGTCACCATCAAAGTCAGCATTGTATGCTGTACAAGATAATGGATGAAGTTTTATTGCCTTACCTTCTACTAAGACTGGTTGAAATGCTTGAATTCCAAGTCTATGCAGTGTAGGAGCACGATTAAGTAATACTGGATGATCAGCAATAACCTCTTCTAGTACATCCCAGACTTGTGGTTGAACTCTTTCAACCATTCTCTTAGCACTTTTAATATTATGAGCAATTCCATCTTGAACTAGTTTCTTCATAACAAATGGTTTAAATAACTCTATAGCCATTTCTTTTGGAAGACCGCATTGATACATTTTTAATTCTGGACCAACAACAATAACTGATCTTCCCGAATAGTCAACTCTCTTACCAAGTAAGTTTTGTCTAAATCTTCCTTGCTTACCTTTTAACATATCAGAAAGAGATTTTAAAGGTCTATTTCCCGGACCTGTTACAGGCCTACCTCTTCTACCATTATCAATAAGTGCATCTACAGCCTCTTGAAGCATTCTTTTTTCATTTCTAACAATTATATCAGGAGCTCCTAAATCTAATAACTTCTTTAATCTGTTATTTCTATTTATAACTCTTCTATATAAATCATTTAAATCAGAAGTAGCAAATCTTCCACCATCTAGTTGAACCATTGGTCTTAAATCTGGCGGTATTACTGGTATAACACTTATAACCATCCACCCTGGTTTATTCCCAGATTTTCTAAATGATTCTACCACTTCTAATCTTCTAATTATTCTTACTTTTTTTTGACCAGTACTCTGTTTTAATTCTTCTTTTAGTTCCTTTGACGCTGATTCTAAGTCAATCTCATTTAATAATTCTTGGATTGCTTCTGCACCCATACTAGCTTCAAAGCTTTCATCACCATATTTTTCAACAGCTTCTCTATACTCTTTTTCATTAAGAAGTTGTTTCTTTAATAGTGGTGTTTCTTTTGGATCTGTAACTATATAAGAAGCAAAATATAATACTTTTTCTAAAGATCTTGGTGACATATCTAGTAACAATCCCATTCTTGATGGGATTCCTTTAAAGTACCAAATGTGAGATACAGGGGCAGCCAATTCAATGTGCCCCATTCTTTCTCTTCTTACCTTAGCCTTAGTAACTTCTACTCCACATCTATCACAAACTATTCCCTTATATCTAACTCTCTTATATTTTCCACAATGACATTCCCAATCTTTCATTGGTCCAAATATTCTTTCACAGAATAAACCATCTCTTTCTGGCTTTAAAGTTCTGTAATTAATTGTTTCTGGTTTTTTAACTTCTCCTCTTGACCACTCTCTTATTTGTTCTGGAGATGCTAAACCAATTTGTATTGCATCAAAATTATTTAATTCAAACAAGGGTAAATCCTCCCTTCAAAATTAGTGTTCATCATTAAATCCATCTAAATCTAGCTGATCTAGTTCTTCGATATCTGCATTTTCGTCATAATCAATATCATCAAGGTCATCTTCCCTAGTCTCATCATAGCCATCATTTATAATTTCCGGTTCTGGAGTAATACTTTCTTCAGTTCCCTCTATATTAACTTCCAAATCTGCCATGTCATCATCAGTAAACTCTTTTAATTTAACTTCTTCATGCGAGTCATTTAGAACCTTTATATCAAGACATAAAGCTTGAAGTTCCTTTATAAGAACTTTAAATGATTCCGGAACACCTGGTTCTGGTATATTTTCACCTTTAACTATAGCCTCATATGTTTTAACTCTACCTACAACATCATCTGATTTAACTGTTAAAATTTCTTGTAATGTATGTGCTGCGCCGTATGCTTCAAGTGCCCAAACTTCCATTTCTCCAAATCTTTGCCCACCAAATTGAGCTTTACCTCCAAGTGGTTGTTGCGTAACTAAAGAGTATGGTCCAGTTGATCTAGCATGTATCTTATCATCAACTAAGTGATGAAGCTTTAAGATATACATTATTCCAACAGTTACTTCATTATCAAACGGCTCTCCTGTTCTTCCGTCATATAATATAGTCTTAGCATTAGCATTAAATCCAGCCTTTTCTAAGCATTCTGTAATTTCACTTTCTGTTGCTCCATCAAATACTGGTGTTGCTATGTGCCAACCTAAATGGCTTGCTGCCCATCCTAAATGAACTTCAAGCACCTGCCCTATATTCATACGTGAAGGAACTCCTAGCGGATTTAAGCAAATTTGAAGTGGTCTTCCATCTGGTAAAAACGGCATATCTTCTTCCGGTAAAACTCTTGATATAACCCCTTTATTACCATGACGTCCTGCCATCTTATCACCAACTGATATTTTTCTTTTTTGTGCGATATAGCATCTTACAAGTTCATTAACTCCTGGATTTAATTCATCTCCATTTTCTCTTGTAAATACTTTAATATCAACAATTATACCAGCTTCTCCATGTGGCACTCTTAATGAAGTATCTCTTACTTCTCTAGCTTTTTCTCCAAATATTGCTCTCAGCAATCTTTCTTCTGCTGTTAATTCTGTTTCGCCCTTTGGTGTAACCTTACCTACTAATATATCTCCAGATCTTACTTCAGCACCTATTCTGATTATTCCTCTTTCATCCACATCTTTAAGCGCATCATCGCTTACATTTGGAATATCTCTTGTTATTTCTTCTGGGCCTAGCTTCGTATCTCTCGCTTCGCATTCATATTCTTCAATATGCATAGAAGTAAAGATATCTTCTCTAACTAATTCTTCAGAAATCAGCATAGCATCTTCGTAGTTATATCCTTCCCATGTTATGAATCCCATTCTGATATTTCTACCTAATGCAATTTCACCTAAATCTGTTGATGGACCGTCTGCAATAACCTGATTCTTATATACAACTTCTCCTGTATCTACTATTGGCCTTTGATTAATACAAGTACCTGAGTTACTTCTCTTAAACTTTAATAGTTTATATACATCTATACCACCATCTGAATCTCTTTTAATTTTTATTTCAGAACCAGATACATATGTAACAATTCCTGCATTTTTCGCTTTAGGAAGTACTCCTGAATCTACAGCTGCTTTATACTCAATACCAGTACCCACTATTGGTGCTTGTGGCTTTAATAATGGAACTGCTTGACGTTGCATGTTTGATCCCATAAGTGCTCTTGTAGCATCATCATTTTCAAGGAACGGAATCATAGCTGTTGCAACTGATACCATCTGTCTTGCAGATACATCAATCAAATCTACATCTGTAGACGGAACTACGAACACGTCTTCTAAGTGTCTTACTGTAACCTTTTTATCGATAAAATGTCCTTCTTCATCTAGCGGTTCTTTTGCTTGAGCTATTAAAAACTGATCTTCTTCATCTGCAGTAAAGTATCTAATTTCATCTGTAGCTCTACCGTGTTCTTTATCAACTATTCTATATGGTGTTTCTATAAAACCATATTCATTGACTTTAGCAAAAGTAGCTAATGAATTAATAAGACCTATATTCGGACCTTCTGGTGTTTCTATAGGACACATTCTTCCATAATGTGAATGGTGAACGTCTCTAACTTCAAACCCTGCTCTTTCTCTTGAAAGTCCCCCTGGTCCTAATGCTGATAATCTTCTTTTATGAGTTAATTCCGATAATGGATTTGTTTGATCCATGAATTGTGATAATTGTGAGCTTCCAAAGAATTCTTTTATAGCTGCTGCCACCGGTCTTATATTTATTAACATCTGTGGAGTTATTGCTTCTTGATCTTGAATAGTCATTCTTTCTTTAACTACTCTTTCCATCCTTGATAAACCAATTCTAAATTGATTTTGTAATAATTCTCCAACTGATCTTAATCTTCTATTTCCTAAATGGTCTATATCATCAACATAGCCTATTCCATATGCTAATCCTAGTTCATAACTAATAGTTGCGAAAATATCATCTCTTATAATATGTTTTGGAATAAGTCTTGAAATATTCTTCTTTATCTCTTCTTTAATAGTTGATTCATCAGAAAAGTTATCTAATATTTCTCTTAATGTTGGATAGTGTACTAATTCTTTAATTCCTAAATCTGAAATATCAAATGAAACTTGTTTATTTATATCAACAAAATGGTTACTTATTACCCTAACCACCTTATCTTCTATTAATAGATCAACAGATTTAACACCAGCATTTTGTATTTCTTCAGCCATCAACCTACTAATTTTTTGATTTTTCTCAACCATTATTTCTCCAGTTTGTGGATTAACAATATCCCCTGCAGATACTTGGTTTGCTATTCTTAAATTTAATGCTAGCTTTCTATTAAATTTATATCTACCTACTCTAGATAAATCATATCTTTTTGCATCAAAAAATAGAGTATCAATTAAAGATATAGCACTATCAACTGTTGGTGGCTCTCCTGGTCTTAATCTTTTATATATTTCAAGCAATGCCTCTTCTTTAGTCTTAGTATTATCTTTTTCTATTGAAGCTCTAAGTCTTTCTTCTTCTCCAAAAAAGTCTAATAATTCTTGATCACTGCCAAAACCCATAGCTCTCGCTAATATAGTGATTGGTAGCTTTCTTGTCTTATCTATTCTTACATAGATTATATCATTTGAATCTGTTTCATACTCTAACCATGCACCCCTATTAGGAATTACAGTAGCAGAATATAATTTTTTACCACTCTTGTCTATAGAGTAATTATAATATACGCCTGGTGATCTTACTAATTGACTTACTATAACTCTTTCTGCACCATTGATTACAAAAGTACCTTGTTCAGTCATTAAAGGAAAATCTCCCATGAACACTTCTTGTTCTTTTATTTCACCAGTTTCATTATTTTGAAGTCTTACTGAAACTTTCAGTGGAGCTGCATATGTTGCATCTCTTTCTTTACATTCTTCAACTGAGTATTTGATATTTTCCATATCAAGTTTATAATCAACAAATTCTAAAACTAAATTACCCGTAAAATTTGTTATCGGATTGATATCCTCAAAAACTTCGTGTAATCCTTCATCTAGAAACCATTGATATGAATCTAATTGAACCTCAATTAGATTTGGCATTTCAGTAACATCTTTAACCTTACCGAAACTCATTCTTGTTCTTTTCCCAACTTGGACAGGATGTACCATGAACTTTCACCCCTTGTATAAACTAAAATAACCAAAAGCATACTTTCCCTAAGGACTTTGCTTTCGGACAGCGTCTTTTTATAGTATAACCATTAATAACCAAATTATACTCTGTTTTTCCACTAAGAATATATATTATTCCATAGTGAATAATACATTATATTATAATATCATATGATTTTTTTATTGTCAACACAATTTAAAATGTAATATTTAGTCATAAAGCTATATATAATATTTACTATGAATTTGTATAATAAACATTATATATAGCTTTATACAACCAACAAAAAAGGTGCATAAAGCACCTTTTTATTATTTAAATTCTACAGTAGCTCCAACTTCAGCTAATTTAGCTTTCATTTCTTCTGCTTCTTCTTTAGCAACGCCTTCTTTTAATGTCTTAGGAGCTCCATCAACTATTTCTTTAGCTTCTTTTAATCCTAATCCAGTTATTTCTCTTACAACTTTGATAACCTTTATTTTGTTATCTCCAGCGCTAGCTAATACTACATCAAATTCTGATTTTTCTTCAGCAGCAGCTCCACCAGCTACAGCTCCACCAGCTACAACAGCAGCAGCAGCACTTACTCCAAATTCTTCTTCACAAGCCTTTACTAATTCGTTTAATTCTAAAACGCTCATTTCTTTAATTGCTTGAATTATATCTTCTCTTGTCATTTTAATAGCACCTCCGAAAATTTTTATAAAATTATTTTTTTATTTTCCACAAATATTATTCTGCAGATTCTGTTCCCTTACTATCAGCAATAGCACTTATTACACGTGCAAAGCTTGATATTGGAGACTTGATACTTCCAAGAAGTTTTGCGATAAGAACTTCTTTTGATGGTATTGTTGCAAGTTGTTGAATCTTTGCTGCATCATATAATTCTCCATCTACGATACCAGCTTTAAGTTCTAAAGCTTTATGATCTTTTGCAAAATCATTTAATATTCTTGCAGGAGCTGTTACGTCATCATATCCAAACGCAATAGACACAGGTCCTTCTAAATATTCATCAAAACCTTCAATTCCTAATTCTTTAACAGCTAAAGTAACTAAAGTATTTTTATATACTTTATATTCAATTCCAGCTTCTCTTAAATTCTTTCTTAGTAAAGTATCTTCTTCAACAGTTAATCCTTGATATTTAGCAAGAACAACCGCTTGAGCTTTTTCTAACTTTTCTTTGATTTCTGCAACTTTTGCTTCTTTAAGTTGTCTGTTCTTATTTATCACTGCGGTCCACCTCCTCACAGTTTTAAACTGCTTATTTATTTAAAAAGATCTTCCCGCAGACAGGAAGATCTATAATAACTAATTATTATATACCTCGGTAGGTAGTTATCCTTTTATGCTTTCGCACCTACTGTCTACGGAAAAATTTATTCTTTTTTCAACAACATTTGATATTGTATCACTTAACTTATTTTAAGTCAATACTAATCTAAAACTTTTGTTGGATTTATTTTAGCTCCTGGTCCCATTGTACTTGAAACTGATACCGATTTTACATATTGTCCTTTAGCCGCTGCTGGTTTAGCCTTGATTAAAGCTTCCATTAAAGCATTAAAGTTTTCTTTTAACTTCTCTACTCCAAATGATTTCTTTCCAATAGGGCAGTGAACTATAGCAGTTTTATCTACTCTATATTCAACCTTACCAGCTTTTATATCTTCAATAGCTTTAGTAACATCAAATGTTACTGTTCCTGATTTAGGGTTTGGCATTAATCCTTTAGGTCCTAAAACCCTACCGATTCTACCAACAACCCCCATCATATCTGGAGTTGCTACAACTACATCATAGTCGAACCAATTTTCACTTTGAATTTTTTGAACTAATTCTTCTGCTCCAACAAAATCTGCTCCAGCTGCTTTAGCTTCATCAGCTTTAGCACCTTTTGCAAATACAAGCACTTTGACAGTTTTACCTGTTCCGTTAGGTAAAACAACAGCACCTCTTACTTGTTGGTCTGCATGCCTTGGATCTACTCCAAGTCTTACATGTAGTTCAATTGTTTCATCAAAATTAGCTTTTGCAGTCTTTAAAACAAGATCTAATGCCTCATTAGAACTATATAGTGTACTTTTATCTATAAGCTTTGCACTTTCAATGTATTTTTTTCCCATTTCTTTTCCTCCTCCGTGGTAATAACGGTTTTTACCTCCCACTTAATTTTACGAATTACTCTTCAATAGTTACGCCCATACTTCTAGCTGTTCCAGCAATCATTCTCATTGCTGATTCAACGTTAGCAGCATTTAAATCCGGCATCTTAGTTTCTGCTATTTTTTTAAGTTGATCTTGAGTTAACTTACCAACCTTAGTTTTATTAGGAACCCCTGATCCGCTTTCTAATCCTAATTCTTTCTTAATTAGAACTGCAGCTGGAGGTGTTTTTAATATAAAACTAAAAGATCTATCTTGGTAAACTGTTATAACTACTGGTATTATTAATCCTGCTTGGTTTGCTGTTTTAGCATTAAACTCCTTACAGAATCCCATTATATTTACACCATGTTGACCTAAAGCTGGACCAACTGGTGGAGCTGGTGTTGCCTTACCTGCTTGAAGTTGAAGTTTAATCATTCCAGTTACTTTCTTAGCCATTTTTGTTATTCCTCCTATTACTGTGGTATATGCGAACTTTTCGTTCTCCCACTTTATTAAATCAGTTTACATTAAACTAATTTTTCAACTTGATTAAAATCTAATTCGGCAAGAGTTTCTCTGCCAAACATTTCTACTAAAGCCTTAACTTTATGTTTCTCTAAAATTATCTCTTGTATTATAGCTATGGAATCTCTTAACGGTCCTGAGATAATTCTTATATTTTCCCCTATTTCTAAATCTATATCAATAGTAGTTTCTACCACTCCCATTGATTGAACTTCATCATCTGATAGAGGAACTGGTTTTGATCCTGGACCGACAAATCCTGTTACACCTCTTGTATTTCTTACAACGTACCAAGCTTCATCACCCATTATCATCTTAACTAGCACATATCCAGGAAATTTTTTCTTTAATGAGACTTTGCGCTTACCATCTTTTTCTTCAACCACTTCTTCCATTGGTACTTGTATATCATGGATAAGAGATTCAAGATTTCTGTTTTCAATTGCTTTTTCTAGATTTGCTTTAACCTTATTTTCATATCCAGAGTATGTATGTACTACATACCATCTTGCTCTTTCACTCATAGTCATTTCAGCAACAATGAATATTGCCAAACCTCCTTATTATTTTAATTTTAAAATCATTTCAAAGAGGCTCTTGAAAATAAAATCAAATCCACCAACTAATACTATGTATATTACAGTGAATATTAAAACTGCAATTAATGCTTTCTTTGTCTCATTCTTTGAAGGCCAAGTTATTTTTTTCACCTCAGCCTTAACCTCTCTAAAAAAACTAAACAAACTACTCTTTTGAACAGCCTTTCCAGTTTTCACATTATTTTTATCTGACATACTATCACATCCTTAATTTTAATAAGCATATGTCATTTTAGGCTAACTATTTTGTTTCTCTATGAAGAGTGTGTTTTTTGCAGAATTTACAATATTTTCTCATTTCTAATCTATCTGGATCATTTTTCTTGTTCTTCATTGAATCATAATTTCTTTGTTTACACTCTGTGCATGCTAAAGTTATCTTTGTTCTCATGACTGCACCTCCAGTTTCATATATTTCATATATATTAAACAAAAGATCTTATCTTTTGTTTTTGTTGAAAAGACTTACTTTTAATTTCACTTATATAAAATATCATACAAGATCTTTATTGTCAATCACCTTTAAATAGGACTAAGTTAAATAACTTAGTCCTATTTATTTAAAGAATAATTAATATTATTCAACTATACTAGTAACAACTCCAGAACCTACAGTTCTTCCACCTTCTCTGATAGCGAATCTTAATCCTTCATCCATTGCGATTGGAGTGATTAATTCAACATTCATGTCAATGTGGTCTCCTGGCATTACCATTTCCATTCCATCTGGTAATTTGATTGAACCAGTAACGTCAGTTGTTCTGAAATAGAATTGTGGTCTATATCCATCGAAGAATGGAGTATGTCTTCCACCTTCTTCTTTTTTAAGTACGTATACTTGACCTACGAACTTAGTATGTGGATGTACTGAGTTTGGTTTTGCTAAAACTTGACCTCTTTCGATTTCAGTTCTTTGAATACCTCTTAATAATGCTCCGATATTATCTCCTGCTTGCGCTTCGTCTAATAACTTTCTGAACATTTCGATTCCAGTTACTACTGTCTTCTTCTTTTCTTCTTGTAATCCAACGATATCTATTTCATCTCCAACATGAAGAACCCCAGCTTCAACTCTTCCTGTTGCAACTGTTCCTCTACCAGTGATTGTAAATACATCTTCAACTGGCATTAAGAATGGTTTATCTGTAGCTCTTTCTGGTGTTGGAATATAACTATCTACTGCATCCATTAAATCTAATATTGGTTTGATAGCTTCTTCATCTGTTGGATTTTCTAATGCTTTTAATGCTGATCCTGTTATTACTGGAATATCATCACCTGGGAAGTCATATTCACTTAATAATTCTCTTACTTCCATTTCAACTAATTCTAATAATTCTGGATCATCTACCATATCTGCTTTGTTTAAGAATACTACTATGTATTCTATACCAACTCTTGATCCTAATAAGATATGTTCTCTTGTTTGTGGCATTGGACCATCTGCTGCTGATACAACTAAGATAGCTCCATCCATTTGTGCAGCTCCTGTAATCATGTTCTTAACATAGTCAGCATGTCCTGGACAGTCTACGTGAGCATAGTGTCTGTTTTCTGTTTCATACTCAACGTGAGCTGTATTGATTGTAATTCCTCTTTCTTTTTCTTCTGGCGCTTTATCTATATCAGCATAGTTAAACGCTTCTGCATATCCTCTGTTTGCTAATACAGTTGTTATAGCTGCTGTTAATGTTGTCTTACCGTGGTCTACGTGACCGATTGTTCCAATGTTAACATGTGGCTTACTTCTCTCGAACTTTTCCTTTGCCATTGTTAAATTCCTCCCTTAAATCATGTAATAAACTTTGCCTAGTGTTTTTTTATTTTATTTGGAGCTCACAATCGGGATTGAACCGACGACCTCCGCCTTACCAAGGCGACGCTCTGCCTACTGAGCTATGTGAGCGTTCATTTTATGCTATTCCTTGATATACCAATTATAAATTTTACTATTCTTTTTTTTATTTGTCAATAAAAAAATTATTTTATATCTAAATACTTTTCCAGTTTTCTTTTTACTCTTTGTAAAGCATTATCGATAGATTTAGAATGCCTCTCTAAATCACATGCTATTTCTTGATAAGACTTCCCATCTAAGTATGATGTAAGAACTTCCAACTCTAAATCTGATAACACATTTTCTATTTTATCCTCAATATAATCCATTTGTTCTTTACTTATTATAAGTTCTTCTGGATCTGAAATCTTTATACCAGCTAAAACATCTAATAATGTTCGTTCAGATTCTTCTTCATAAATTGGTTTATTCAATGATACATAAGTATTTAATGGAATATGCTTTTGTCTAGTAGCAGTTTTAATTGCAGTAATGATCTGTCGCGTTACACATATTTCTGCAAAAGCCTTAAACGATGTTGACTTATCAGGTTTATAATCTCTAATAGCTTTGTAAAAACCAATCATTCCTTCTTGATAAATATCTTCTTTATCTGCCCCAATTAAAAAATATGACTTAGCCTTTGACTTAACAAAATTTTCATATTTAGAAATCAAATAATCTTGCGCTCTATTATCTCCTGATTTTGCTTCTATAACAATTTCTTCATCTGATTTATCTTTAAATTCTAAAAACTTTTCCAACGATTCTCACTCAACTCTCTTCTGCATAAAACTACTTATGTAAACAATTATACCTTAGCAAAATTGCCTTAGTCAACTTAATTCATTTTCCCCTTCTAATTTTTTCCAACTTTTCAACAATACTATCAGGAATATTATCACTTAAGCTATTTTTATATCCAATCTTATTATTTTCAGAATTCTTTTTAATCACTTTTTCTACCTTTAAAATTTCATTATAAAATTCTAAAGAAGACATTCTAACTGCCCCTCTTTGAAATACCGTTTGTTGCTCTAAATTATCAGAAGTTACTACTACTATCTCATGTTTTCTTCCTAATTGGTTAACTTTTTTCTCAATATAACTATCAGCCGTTTCTCCATCTTTAGTAAAAATAACCGATATATGATTGCTAACCTCTTCTTTTTTCTCAATACTTCCTGTAACCTTATGTGCATCAAAGACTATAGATATTCTGCAACTATTAAATACAGAATAATTATGAAGAATATCTATCAGAGACTGCCTTGCACCTTCAAAAGTAAAATCTTTTGTAGCTTTTAAATTAGGCCAGCTATTTATAACATTGTACCCATCTACAAAAATAGTTTTCACATATATACCTCTCTCACTTTAGTCTCCCTTTTAATATTTCATACATCATTATACCACCTGCTACTGATGCATTTAAAGAATTAATCTTTCCCACCATTGGTATTTTAATTAACTTATCACATTTTTGTATTGTTAATTTAGACATACCTTTACCTTCATTTCCTATTATAATTGCACAAGGTCCAGCAAAATCAGCTTCATAACTATATTCTTTTGCTCTTATATCAGTACCATAAACCCATATTCCGTTTTCTTTTAATTCGTCTATAGTATTATTTATATTAGTTACTTTAGCTATCCTCATATGCTCAATAGCTCCCACTGATGATTTATACACAGTACTATTTACCGACACACTTCTTCTTTTGGGTATAATAATTCCATGTGCTCCAAATAGCTCTGCAGTTCTAGCTATAGAACCTAAATTATGAGGGTCTTCAATTTCATCTAATATAATTATAAACGGATCTTCATTCTTATCTCTTGCTAAATCTAGGATATCTGATACATCAGAATATTTAAATGGTGTCACTTTAGCTATTACTCCTTGATGAACTTCCCCACCACACATTGAATCAAGTTTTCTCTTATCAACTTCTTTTATAAGAATTCCTTTTTCCTTTGCCATTCCTATAATAGCTTTTATCGATCCTTCAGATCTATTGTTAGATATGTATAATGCTTCTATTGTTCCTTTTCCCTTTAAAGTTTCTGAAACAGCATTCCTTCCTATTATTAAATCTTCTCTTCCTATATTCAAATTATCTTTTTTATTCAATTTATCTTTTTGTTCTGTATCTTTACTTTTCTTCATTTCACTATTTTTTCTTATAGCTCTATTTTTTTCTTGCATTCATTTCCCTCCTTGCATTTTATAATAAAATCTAATTTAATATGTAAAGTGATTTATTTAGCACAAATTCCAATCGTTCTTTATCTCCAATTAGATATAAATATCCTACAAGTGCCTCAAATCCTGTTGCCATTCTATAATCTCTCACATCTGCATTTTTGGGAATTGTAGCTGACTTAGCATTTCGCCCTCTTTTGTAAATACTTAACTCATCTTCTTTAAGTAAACTTTCCAATTGATGCATTATATCAGATTGGCTTTTAGCTTTTACGTAACTAATTGCTTTTACATGAATCTTATTAGCATTTAATGATATATTGTTGCTCAATATATAATTTCTGATAAAAACTTCATATACTCCATCACCAATTAAAGCTAATTGCAAAGGGCTTAACATTCTAGCTTCATCTTTACTAAATTCTTTAACTCTTAAGTCATTTATCATTTTTTTCTCCTCTTTAACTAAAAGTACCACTTTTAAAGCAAATGCACAATGACAATATTCAAGACTTATATAAGTCTTGCTAACTTGTACTGTGCATTTTAATTGCTATTTTTATGTTTGCATACTAACCATTAATTAAATAATCTTTTCTTACAAGAAATATCAATTAATTTTCTTCCATCTTACACCTTGTGGAGTATCTTCTAGCACAATATTTCTTGCCTTTAAATCATCTCTTATTTTATCCGCCAACGCAAAATTCTTATTTTTTCTCGCTTCCTGTCTTTGTTCTATAAGTTCTTCTATTTCTGAATCTAAGTCCTTTTCAATCCTCTTTTGTAAAATTCCAAGTGGCTTTCCTAATTCCCTTATAAGTTTCTCTGCATTTTCGCAAATTTCTACTGATGAATCTATACTTATATTATTATTTATATCTTTAGTTAAATCAAATAGTACAGATATAGCATCTGCAGTATTAAAATCATCATCCATTTTTTCAATGAATTTATCTCTGTATTTATCTAAAGATTTTAAATAAATATACTCTTCTTCTGTCATATCCTTATGCTTAACTTCACTTTTTAAATTTTCAAGATTATTTATACAATTATATAACCTTTCAACTGAAGCTTTAGACGAATCTAATAGTTCTTTAGTAAAGTTAATTTGAATTCTATAGTGCCCTGAAAGCATTAAAAATCTTATAGCATCTGAATCATACTCTTCAAGGATCTCTCTTGCTGTAAAGAAATTATTTAATGACTTAGACATTTTTTTGTTATCTACATTTACAAATGCAGCATGCATCCAATAGTTTGCGAACTTCTTGCCAGTCACTGCTTCACTTTGAGCTATTTCATTTTCATGATGCGGAAATTTTAAATCCATCCCTCCAGCATGAATATCAATTGTATTTCCCAAAAGCTTTTTAGCCATACATGAACATTCGATATGCCAACCGGGTCTTCCCATGCCCCAAGGACTTTTCCATGCTGGTTCACCGGTTTTTTGTGCTTTCCAAACTGCAAAATCCATCGGATCTTTTTTTCTTTCATCTACATTTATTCTAGCGCCAGCTTGTAAATCTTCCAGATTTTGACCACAAAGTTTTCCATATGCCTCAAATTTATTTGTACTAAAATAAACATCACCATCTACTTCATACGCATATCCTAAATTTATTAATTGTTCTACAAATTTTATAATTTCATCTATATATTCTGTTGCTCTTGGATTAATTGTAGCTCTTTCTATATTAAGCAAATCTGCATCTTTATAATATTCTTCAATATATCTATCACCTAATTCTTTTACTGTTACACCTTCTGAATTAGCTTTATTTATCATTTTATCGTCTATATCAGTAAAATTTTGAATGAACGATACTTTATATCCTCTATATTCCAGATATCTTCTTACGGTATCGAATATAATGAAAGTTCTTCCATTTCCAATGTGAAAATAATTATAAACAGTTGGTCCACAAACATACATTTTTACTTCATTTGGGACTATAGGGATAAACTCTTCTTTTCTTCTAGTTAAACTATTATATATCTTCATCAATTTACCTCCTAATATTATTTTAAGCTTATATTATTTTTATCAAATTCATCCTTAATTATATCATATACATCTTCAAGTTGTACTTCTCTCATTTCTCCATCTCTAAGTTTAAACTCTACTATACCTTCTCCAATTTTTTTACCTACAGTTACTCTTATTGGTACTCCTATTAATTCTGAATCCTTAAACTTTACTCCTGCTCTTTCATTTCTATCATCAATAAGTGCTTCTACACCCATACCTATTAATTTTTCATAAAGTTGATTCGCTGCTTCAAGTTGATTTTCATCTTTAACATTTACAGGAATTACAGATACATGATATGGTGCAACAGCCAAAGGCCACACTATTCCATTTTCGTCATGGTGCTGTTCTATTATAGAAGCAACAGTTCTAGTAACTCCTATACCATAGCATCCCATTATAAATGGCTTTTCTTTCCCATTCTCATCTATAAAATTTGCATTCATAGCTTTTGAGTACTTTGTTCCAAGTTTAAAAATATGCCCAACTTCTGTTCCTCTTGCTATAGTTATAGTGCCATTGCAACAAGGACATTTTTCACCTTCAGTCACATTTCTAAAATCTCCAACAATACCTTCAAAATCTCTTCCATAATTAACATTTTCAACATGATATCCTGTTTCATTTGCTCCAGCAATAAAATTGTACATATTAGCGACTTCTTCATCTACTAATAACATATCAACTTTTATTCCAATTGGTCCAGCAAATCCTATTAATGCTCCAGTTGCATTGAAAACTTCTTCTGGGCTTGCGAAATCAAGATTGCTTACTTCCCCAATTTCATTAGTAACCTTTACCTCATTTATTTCCCTATCTCCTCTTACCATAACAGCAACTATTTTTCCATCTGCATTAAATAACATAGTCTTAGCAAATCTTTTTTCATCTGCATTGAAGAAATTTGCTACTTCTTCTATAGTTCTTGCATTAGGTGTTTCAACTTTATGAACTTCTTTTAAATCTTCTTTTTCTTGTTTTTCTGGAATAGCTACTGCTTTTTCAATATTTGCAGCATAATTGCATTTAGTGCAGAATACTACATCATCTTCTCCCACTTCTGATTTAACCATAAATTCTGCTGAATTTGCTCCACCAATTGCCCCAGAATCTGCTTGAACGCATTTAGCATCTAATCCACATCTATTAAATATTTTTACATATGCATCATGCATTTTATCATATGATAAATCTAGTCCTTCTTGATCTTTATCAAAGCTATACGCATCTTTCATAATAAATTCTCTTGATCTCATAACTCCGAATCTTGGTCTACGCTCATCTCTATACTTAGTTTGAATTTGATATAAATTAAGTGGTAATTGCTTATATGATTTTATCATACTTCTAGCTATATCAGTAAAAACTTCTTCATGAGTTGGTCCTAAGCAAAAGTCTCTTTCTCCTCTATCTTTTAATCTAAACATTTCGGCGCCATACGCATCCCATCTACCAGATTCTTGCCATAATTCTGCTGGAATCATAGCTGATGCCAAAAATTCTTGCGCTCCTGCTGAATTCATTTCTTCTCTTACTATGTCTTCAACTTTTTTTAATACTCTCAATCCTAATGGCATATAATTGTATACTCCTGCTGCCATTTTTTTTATCAATCCTGCTCTAAGCATAAGTTTATGACTATCGATTTCTGCTTCCACTGGTACTTCTCTCAATGTTGTTATTAACATATTAGACATTTTCATTATAAAAGTTCCTCCTAATGTATATAAATTTATATAGTTTTCTAAGTTAGGACCATCTGCAAAATAATGGTTATTCACGCCTATAAGACTTTCTTACTGACTGTGATAATTCGTACATTAAACATATAACTTATGCAAATCATCCTATAGTGCCATTAAAATTGCTTTTGCTCTAAATTACTTTAATTTTAAATATCAAATTACATTTCGCTAATTACTCAAATTGAACATTTTTAACCCTTCATTGCATTCGCTCTATACTTTAACCCTATTAAAACTAATTTTCTTACATTTATAAAATCAGCTTTTTTCTACTTCACTGCGGAAAACTATTTAGATCTACCAGCATAGAATGTGTTAGTCAAAATACAAAAAAAGTTCGCCTAATATATATATTAGGGCGAACTTATTATCGCGGTACCACCTAAATTTGTTCTCTAATAATGATAACGGTATTAAACCGATAGTTTTTTCCTATTACTCCGAAGCTGGTTCAAAATCTATTAAAAGTCTTACAGCCTATGGACCTTTTCTCTGAAATTGCGATTTCTACTATTCTTCATCATTGATTTTATAAATAATTTTGTTGTGAGTTAATTATAACTTTTTGAAAATTACCTGTCAATAATATTGTAATAGACTAGATTTTTACCAAATATTCAGCTAAAATCATGTCTTCGGGAGTAGTTATCTTTATATTAGTGTACTCTCCTTGAAAAATATAAACCTCATTTCCAAAAAGCTCTGCTACCATTGTATCATCGGTCACTGATATTCCCATTTCTTTAACTTTACTATGACATTCATAAATCATATTATAGTCAAAGGCTTGTGGTGTCTGAATTGATACAAGTTTTTTTCTATCAAGAGTCTCAACAGAGAAATTTTTTTCATTTTTTATTTTTATTGTATCTTTAGGCATAACTCCAGGTGCTGTTGCCTTATATTTCTTAGCATATTTTATTGAATCATTAATAATTCGTTCAGATGTAAAAGGTCTTGCTGCATCATGTATTAATACGATATCTGAATTATTAACTGCTAATAATCCATTGTATACAGACTCTTGTCTTTCGCTTCCACCCTCTACTATTTTATTTACTTTAAGATTATATTTTTTTAATACTTCATTTTTACAGTATTCAGTATCATCCTTTGATAATACTAAAATAATATTGTCTATTAAATCATTGTCCATAAACAACTTAATAGTATAATATAAAATAGGCTTATCTTTTATCTCAATAAATTGTTTGCTTTTGGAAGTTCCCATCCTAGTCCCTTTTCCACCAGCTAATAAAATTGCAGTTACCATTCTATCTCCTTAGCACTAACTTTCTTTTGGTTTTGCAAAAATCATTCTTCCTGCTGCAGTTTGAAGTACTGATGTAACTAATACATCTTTTGTTTGACCAATATATCTTTTTCCTCCCTCAACAACAATCATAGTGCCATCATCTAAATATGCCACACCTTGACTAGATTCTTTACCATCTTTAACTATATCTATAACCATTTCTTCTCCTGGCAAAACCACTGGTTTTATTGCATTAGATAGCTCATTTATATTCAATACAGGAACCCCTTGAAATTCAGCGACTTTATTTAGATTATAATCATTAGTTATAACTTTCCCTTTCATTTCTTGTGCTAACTTTAATAATTTGCTATCAACCTCAGTAATTTTAGGAAAATTATCTTCAACTATCCTTGTTTCAATAGGTAATTCCTTTTGAATTTTATTTAATATATCTAATCCTCTTCGTCCCCTGTTTCTTTTTAATGCATCTGAAGAATCTGATATATGTCTTAATTCATCCAATACTGCATTTGAAACAACCAATGGGCCTTCTATAAATCCTGTCTCACAGATGTCAAATATTCGTCCATCAATTATAACTGAAGTATCTAATACCTTCGGAATTTCATATTGAATTGCTTCTTCTTTTGAATTTTCTTTAGATTCTTTACTTTTCTTTTCTTTCATTGATGGTATTTTAAAATTTACTATAAGTCCAGTTATATCATCTTTTTTCTTAATCATAACTTCTGCACCTATTACAGCCGCCAGCAAATTTAATATTATCAATAATATTGGACCTACGACTGGATATATACCACTTACTGGTTTAGCAATAAAAGTCATTAATATTAATGCAATTACTGCCCCTAAGCATCCATATATTATTTCTGCTATGCTCATCTTTTGCATACTTCTCTCAATGTATTCTATCAAATTAGAAATTCCTCTATAAACTGTAGGGCAAATAAAAAATAATATAAGTCCAAAAATTAAACATAATACTACAATGAAAGTCAATTTCCCAATAGTATTAGCTAGATATGATATACTTGATATTTGAGGTATCGCAAGTAGCATTTGTGCTATTACATACCCTATTACAACACCTAAAATTGTAAATAAAACTCTCAATATTTTTTTTAACACATAATTCACCTCCTTCTAATTATCTCCACTTTTATGTGTTTTCATACTTACAATCTAATAGTCATACTATATATTGTTAATTATAACATACAATTAATCTATCTAAAATGAATAAATTATTAAGTTTAATAAAATGTCCCCCTATTAAATTTCTATTTTCTTATGTATTATATAACTTGTATTTGAAATATAGCTATAATAATTTATTTAAATTAATGCTCTAATTTTCTATAAAACTATAAAAGCTTTTACAGTACTAGATAGAATTCTTTAGTATAGTATTTTATTAAGGAGATGAAGTACATGAATGATATGATATTTGATGAATATCAAAATTGTGTAAATGATTGTTTAATACGTCATAATAACATTTTAGATGTTATCACCAAATATAGCGAAACTAATTCCAAGGTAAATAGAGCCATAGCAAAATCTATAACAAATTGCGGATGCATTAATATTAAGAATATATCTTACATAAAAAATGGAGAGAATAATATCAATAAGGAAATTTCATCTGATAGCAAGACTTCTTGTATTGCTTGTGATGATTGTCGTGAGGTTATAGAAAAAGAAATTGGTAATAATTTATTTTATCTTACTTCATTATGTAATTTATTAGGCATAAGCTTATATGATATAATAATAAAAGAATATAACAAGATGATAACTTTAGGTAAATTTAACTTAAATTAATTCTAAAAAAGCTAGATTAATAATTTAGATTATTAATCTAGCTTTTATTAGATTTCCTTTTTTAAAGATATTTGTTCACGTATTCTTTTTAAGCCACTCCTTATGGCAGTAGCTCTAGCTTCTCCAATTCCCTCTACATTATCTAGATCATCAATATCTGCTTCAATTATTGCACTTAGCTCCTTAAATTCTTTAATTAAGTTTTCAATTACATTTGCAGGTATTCTAGGAACTTTACTTAATACTCTATATCCTTTAGGAGAAATTAAAGTATCCATTAACGGTATACCTGAGTACCCTAAAACTCTAGCGATAGCATCTAAATCTATAAGTTCTGATGAATTTAATTTCTGTATTGCTTCATAAATGTCATTATAATTAAGATCTTCTTTGCAGTAATCTCTAATTAATAGAATCCCATCCCTTTCTATGTGACGTATCAATTCACTAAGCTGCATTGAAATCAATCTACCTTCATTTCCAAGTTCTAATATGTACATATTAATTTCTTCAACTATTCTCATTACCATTTCTGTTCTTTGAATCGCTGTTACCACATCAAACAATGTTGTTAAATCCTGAAACTCTAGTAAATTCAAATTGTTAATTACACGATCTAAAACTGCAACATATTTTTCTAAAGTTTGTATTGCCTGATTTGCTTTACTTAATATAACACTACTTTCTCTTAAAACATATTTTATATCCCCTTTGTACATAGTTATTATATTTCTTCTTTGTGAGATAGCTATTACTATTTTATTAGTCTGTTTTGCTACTCTATGTGCAGTTCTATGCCTGGTTCCTGTTTCATAAGTAGGAATAGATGAATCCGGTATTAACTGTGCATTTGCACAAATAATTTTTTTCAAGTCCTCTGTTATAACTATTGCTCCGTCCATCTTTGCCAATTCATAAACGTAAGAAGGTGTATATTCTGAATTAATTGAAAATCCCCCATCTACAATGTTCATAACTTCTTCGCTATCACTAATAACAATTAATCCACCTGTTTTTGCTCTTAATATATTTTCTAACCCTTCTCTAAGTTGTGTACCTGGACACATTATTTTTAATATATCTTTTATTCCTGTACCTTTTTCAATCCTCATAAATTCACCCCTTTTCACATACTAAACTTATTCAAAGCATAAAGTAACCCTATACTAAACTCTATCATTTATGATACTATAATAATTCCAATCTCTCAATCAATTTATTAATAAATTTATGCATATAAATTCTATGAAGCTATTAATTATATATATGATTTATTACTTCACTTAATGTTTTTAATTCTACTATTTGTATTTTTCTAAAATTATGTTCATTCAAAAATGACTCCTTAGGTACATAAACTTGTTTAAATCCCATTCTCTCAAGTTCCTTTACCCTACTTTCAATAGACGGTACTCTCTTTAATTCACCAGTTAATCCAACATCACCCACAAAGGCAATATTTGACTTTATCCCCTTTTCTTTAATAGATGATACAATACTCATTATTATTGCTAAATTTATTCCCTGCTCTCTTATTTTCATTCCGCCAGTTGTTTTTATAATTACATTTTTATCATATAAATTAATCCCACCACGCTGCTCCAATATAGATATTAGTGTATTCAATTTATCTTTTCCTAACGTCTCTCCAATACGAGTAGGATACGGTGTAAAACTCTTTGATACTAAACTTTCTACTTCTGTTATTATAGATCTCGTGCCTTCTTTTATAACAGATAGAGCACACCCTGATATCACTTCATTTTCCTCTCGTTTAGTCATAAAAAATTCTGAAGGATTATCTATAGATAATATTCCTTTATCACTCATTTCAAAAAATCCATTTTCAATCCCACCGAATCTATTTTTTGAGCTAACTAAAACCCGTAAGTTTTCTTCATTATCATCTTCTATTATTAAAACTGTATCTACCAAATGTTCCAGTGCTCTTAATCCTGCTAACTCATCATTTTTAGTCATCTGTCCTACTATAATAACAGCTCTTGGTCTTTTTTCATTTTTAGCAACTTGTAGTAATGCGTTTGCACATTCCATTGTTTGTGTAGGCGATCCCGCTCTCGCTGGCAATGAACTTTCCATTGTAAATGTCTGAATACTATCTACAATTATTAAATCAGGGTTTATATCTTCTATTGACTGCAAAACATTATCTAAACTATTTTCTTGCATCACCCATATATTTTCATTAATATTATTAAGTATTCTATCTGCTCTATTTTTTATTTGAGTATCGCTCTCTTCTCCTGATGCATAAACAACTTTTAACCCCTTTTTAGCTACTTCATTTGAAATTTCAAGTAATAGTGTAGATTTCCCTGCACCAGGTCTTGCAGTTATTATGGTTATAGAATCTTTTACTATTCCTCCACCCATAACTCTATCAAATTCATTTATTCCAGTTATAATTCTATCTTCTTTACTTGATATAATATCATTTAGTTTTCTTATTTGACTCCCAGAATTTATTTTTGCACTTACATTTTTCTTAATATCTACGATTTCTTCTTGCAAGGTATTCCAACTATTGCAAGTTGGACATTTCCCTAACCATTTTATACTTTCAAATCCACAATTAGAACATCTATACAGCATTTTCTTTTTCATACTTTTCTCCTTTTTATATAAACTCTCACAAATTTATCTCTTCAGAAATAATTTATATTTATTAATATAAAAATCTTATCATAATAAAATCATTTTATACACATTTCATTTATCAATATTCTATGTATATATTGCCTAATTGTTGCAAATACTATAAAAAATTATTTATAGGAGTGATATATATGATAAATATAGATTATCTTAAAAATATTCCTGGCCCTAAAAAAAGTCCCCTTCATGAAACATCAAAGCAAAATCTAAGTAATATATCATTTAACTCATGTTCTGAAAATGAATGTAATAATCTATTATTAAATTCAAATCTAGAGCAATTTAACACAATTAAGTAATAATAAATTCACTTATATAATAATTATTAATAATAACATTGATATAAAAATAGAATTGTACTATAATTGAAATTAACAAATAATAATTATTATTTAGGAGGTAATTATATGATTAAAGTATATAGCACAAATTCATGTCCATGGTGTGTTAAAGCAAAAAATTATTTAAAATCTCAAAATATTGATTTTGAAGATCTTAATGTACAAGAAGATATGGTAGCGAGAGAAGAAATGATAAATAAATCACATCAAATGAGCGTACCTGTTTTGGATATTAACGGAAAAATAATTATAGGCTTTGATAAACCAGCTATTTTAGAAGCAATAAATAATATCCAATAAATATTATTTATTTAATTAGAGCAATAGATATTCTTAGTATTTATCTATTGCTCTATTTTATATTATTTATTTAATTCCTTATCTATTAATTTTTTATCAAAACCAACAATCACAGAATCATTTATTTGTATTACTGGAACAGTCCTTTGTCCAGACACTCTAAACACTTCTTCTCTATCTTCATGCTTATCAGCTACATTTATCTCTGAATAATTTACACCCTTGGTATTAAAATATTTTTTCGCCTTAATGCAATCTGGGCACCATGAAGTTGAATAAATTTTTATCATCTATTATTTCTCCTTATCTACTATATATTTTTCTGCACTTAAAAGTGCAATAGTTCCATCAGCTACAGCTGTAGTTATTTGCCTAAACTCTTTTTCTCTTACATCTCCTGCTGCATAAACTCCTTTTATATTTGTTTGCATATTTTCATCTGTAATCACATATCCGTATTCATTTAAATTTATATATTTTTTTATTAAATCTGTCTTTGGTTCTGTCCCTATGTATGCAAATACAGCATCCATAGCAATGTTTGTAATTTGATTTGTCTTAGTATTTTTAAGTTCAATTCCTTCTAATTTGCCATCACCTTGAAGTCCTATAATGTCTTCATTTAACATAACTTCTATCTTTGGGTGATTAAATATAGCTTCTATTTTTGTTTTTTCCCCTTTAAAATAATCATGTCTCCTAATTAAATATACTTTTTCTGCAAATCGAGTTAAAAATATTGCTTCTTCTAAAGCTGAGTTTCCACCACCTACAACTGCTATCTTTTTACCTTCATATAAAGCACCATCACAAACAGCACAATAATGTACTCCATTGCCTGAAAACTTACTTTCTTGTGGAATAGGAAGTTTTCTAGGCGATGCTCCAGTTGCAATTATTATAGCTTTAGGCTTATATATAAATGACTCCGTTTCAACTATTTTTTCATCATCTGAAAGGATTATATCTTCTATTAAATCAAACTCATCAATGATAGCTCCACTTTCTTCAGCTTGAGATTGTAATATGTCAGATAATTCACTTCCCTGTATGCTTTTAAACCCAGGATAATTTTCTATTGTGTAACTATTTCTAACCTGCCCTCCTAAAACTTTATCCTCTAACAACAATGTATTCAATTTGGCCCTTCCAGCATATATAGCTGCAGTAAGTCCTGCTGGACCTCCTCCGATTATTATCAAATCTAATTCTTTTATTTCTTTATCCATATATCTCTCCTAATTTCTATATTTTATATTTTAATTTTATCACTATTTATCAATATGTGTATATATAATTATTTAATTATTATTATTTAATTATTATTATCATTTATTAATATTAATTAAAATCTATTTTCAAATAATAAAAGGTGATTAGATATATAAAATACTCTAACCACTTTTTATTGTATTATAATTTGCTAAATACAAGTTTATCTTCTAAATGATTAACTTTTAATTTATCACCTATTTTTATGTTTCCTTGTAATATTTCTTCACTCAATCTATCTTCAACTTCTTTAATTATAAGTCGTCTTAATGGACGTGCACCATAGTTAATATCTATGCCTTTATTTAATAAGAATTTCTTGCTATCAGCTTCAAAATCCAAGTAAATATTTCTCTTGCCTAATCTGTTTTTAATAGAGGCAAGCATCAAATCCATAATCTTATCTAAATCATCATCATTTAACTTATGAAATACTATTGTATCATCAATTCTATTTAAAAATTCTGGTTTAAATTTTTGTTTTAATTCCTCCAAAATATTTTCTTTCATCTTTTCATATTCTGAATTTTCACTGATAGAATTATTAAATCCTATCACTTTTTGTTTTTTAATACTATGGGCACCTACGTTTGAAGTCATAATTATTATTGTATTTTTAAAATCTACAACTTTTCCTTTTGAATCAGTTAGTCTTCCATCATCCATTATTTGAAGCAATATATTAAATATATCAGAATGTGCTTTTTCAATTTCATCTAATAAAACTATAGAGTAAGGATTCCTTCTTACTGCTTCAGTCAATTGACCACCTTCTTCATATCCAACATATCCCGGAGGAGACCCTATCAATCTAGAGACTGCATGACTTTCCATATATTCTGACATATCAATTCTTATAATATTATTTTCATCTCCAAACATTACTTCTGCTAATGCTTTTGATAATTCAGTTTTACCAACTCCTGTTGGACCTAAGAAAATGAAACTACCTATAGGTTTATTAGGGTCTTTTATTCCTACCCTTGCTCTTCTAACAGCTCTAGCTATAGATTTAACAGCTTCATCTTGACCAATAACCCTTTTGTGTAGTATTTCCTCTAATTTTAATAGTCTTTCACTTTCATTTTCTGATAATTTTTCAACCGGTATCTTAGTCCATGAGGAAACAACACTGGCTATATGTTCTGGCGTAACTACTAATACTTGAGATGAATTTTTACTATTCCACTCCTGTTTCATATTCTCTAATTTTTCTATAACTCTCTTTTCTTTATCTCTTAAGTCTGCAGCCTTTTCGAAGTTTTGAATAACTACAGCTTCTTCCTTTTCTTTAGTTATACATTCAATTTCTTTTTCAATCTCTTTTAATTCTGGTGGTGCTATTAAATTTTGAATTCTAACTTTAGATGAACCTTCATCAATTAAATCTATAGCTTTATCTGGCATAAATCTATCATTAATATATCTATCAGCTAGATTAACAGCAGCCTCTAAAGCATCATCAGTGATTCTAACATTATGATGCTCCTCATATTTTTCTCTTAATCCAAACAAAATCTCTAAAGTCTCTTCTTTAGATGGTTCTTTTACATTTACTGGTTGAAATCTTCTTTCTAATGCCGAATCTTTTTCAATATATTTTCTATATTCTTCTATTGTAGTAGCTCCGATACATTGGATTTCACCTCGTGCTAATGATGGCTTTAATATATTAGAAGCATCTATAGCCCCTTCAGCTCCACCGGCTCCTATTATTGTATGAATTTCATCAATAAATACAATGATATTCTTATTTTTTATTATTTCTTCCATCGTTCTCTTTAATCGTTCTTCAAATTCACCTCTATATTTCGCTCCGGCTATCATAGATGTTAAATCTAATGCAACAACCCTCTTTTCTCGGAGCACTTCTGGAATATCTCCTCTAACTATTTTTTGTGCAAGACCTTCAACAACAGCAGTTTTTCCTACTCCTGGTTCTCCAATCAAGCATGGATTATTTTTTATCCTTCTGCATAATATCTCCAATAATCTTTGATTTTCATTTTCTCTTCCTATAACTGGATCTAACATACCTTCTCGCGCTAACTCAGTGAGATCTCTGCCATACTTATCAAGCATAGGGGTTTTTTCTTTCTTACTTCTTTCTGCCTCTCTATCTATCTTTTTATCATCATACTTTCCTGATAAAAATAATACTAGATCATCTCTAATTCCCACAAAGTTTAATTGCAATATTTTTAAAATGGTATATGCCATACCCTCTTCTTGATTTATTATCGCTAATAAAATATGTTCTGGAGAAACATATTTATGATTTAGTTTTTTAGCTTCAATCACACCTTCCTCTAGAAGCCTTTTTACTCTTGGTGTTCTTGAAATATACTCTAACTTAATATCTCCAAATCCTATATATTTTTGAATCATTCTTTTTACATTATCTAAATAGATACCATATTTTTTTAATAGTTCACTTGAATATCCATTTTCTTTTATGATCCCAATCAAAACATGCTCTGTCCCCACATATCCATGTTTAAAATTTTCCGATTCTTTTTCTGCTTCTAAAAAAACAATCTGTGCTCTATCTGTTAATTTGCTATCCTCCATCTTATTGCTCCTCTCATTATAAAATATCTAAATCAATATTCTCTTTACAAGGTTAGCTCTCTCATAATTTATTTCTCTTATATTTAATGGTCTTCCTATATAATTCTCTATTGAACTATTTTTAATCATAACTAACAACTGATTAATCTTACCATTTTCTATATTTAATAAATTAAGTTCTACTCCTAATCGAATATCAGATAATAGTTCTATTGCCTCTTTCTCGTCTAAAAGGACTGCTGATTGAAGTATTGCATATGCTCTGTATACTTTATTTTCTACTTCATATTTATTTTTACTTAGCAATACCTCCTTAGCCCTTTTTTCCTCAGAAATTACATTTAAAACTACTCCTTTTAATGTTCCTATTATTTCATGTTCCTTTATTCCTAATGATGATTTATTGGATATCCTATATATATTTCCATATTTCTCAGAATCGTAATTATATATACTTTTTATGCTCATTCCTAACCTATCAAATGTCTTGGATATCTTATCAATTTCATTATTCATAGTTAATGCCGGCAAATGAATATCTATAGATGCTTCAAGTCCTGTTCCAATATTTTTAGGAGATTCCATTAGATATCCTAAATTTTCATTAAATGCATATTCTAATTTTGATTCTATATTATCATCAATTATATTAGCACTATTAAATGCTTCTTCTAAATTCAATCCTGCTGTTATGCACTGTATTTTTATATGTTCTCCTTCATTTATCATAATGCTTATAGTTTCATTTTTGTTTACTATGAATGCACCTTTTTCTGAATTGTCTAATAAATTTTTATTAATTAAATGTTTTTCTATACAGTCCTCATAATCTTTTTTATCATTCTCCCATAACTTATATAAAGTCATATCTTCAGAATATATTGTATCATTTAATACTTCATATATTAATTCGGCATTTTCTCTTGCCTTCATATAATCTAATTTATTGGGAAAAGGGACTAACTTTAGATTCCTCGCTAATTGAATTTTAGTGCTTAATACAATATCTTCATTATTAGCCAAATTATGAATCCAGTTTCTCATTATACTCTTCCCCCTCCACATCTATCATTCTTGATATACTATCATCTATTATACTTTTCTCTATTTCTGAAATACTATCTCTGATTACTGCAGCCTTCTCATAGTCTTCTTCTAATATTAGCTTCTGTAAACTTTCTTTCAAATCTTTTAGCTTTTTCTTTTGTGATAATTCAATCTTATTCCTTTTTGGTATCTTTCCTGCATACTTAACAAAATTAGTTGCTGTCTTCACTAATGGTTCATTTGATTTTGAGAATTCTTCATAGCACTCAGAACATCCTAACTTTCCAGTCTTTTTAAATTCGTCATAATGCATGCCACAATTAGGACATACTAATTCTTTCTTTTCTGAAACATTATTAAAATTTGATATTAACCCTGTTAATATTCCTTGAAATGGAAAATCAATTTCTTTACTAATAGAATTTAACATTGGAATATCAGCTATATCTCTAGCACAATTTTCACATAACCATATTTCTTGCTTTTGACCGTTTAATATTTTAACTAAATTTATTCTAGCTTCATTTTTTTTGCATTTTTCACACAACATAATATATCCCACCTTTTAAGATAAAATTACCATAATCATTGCTTTTAAAATATCTGCTCTCACTTTGTTTTTATTTTCTACTGAAATCAAGCTTCTATCATTTATTACAATTTTCATTAGTTCATATTGCTTTTCCTCAATAATATCTGATTCAAGTAAGTTCTCTAATAAAGCATTAGCATTATGATAAGTAATTGTATCTCCAATACTTTGACTTATTAGTTGTCCTCTGATATTAGAACGACCATGACTAAGTTGTTTAATGACTATATGTCCACCACCACCTCTTTTGCTCTCAATTAAATAACCTCTTTCGTAAGTAAATCTAGTTGTTAGTACATAATTTATTTGAGATGGAGCACATCTAAATTGATCTGCTAATTCATTTCTTTGTATAAAAACTACATTATCGTCATTATTGTTAAACATCTCTTTTATAAAATCTTCTATTATATCTGACAGTCTTGCCATAATATCACCTGCTTAAACCTTATTTATCATTTTTGTTTTTGACTTACTTTGACTTTATAATATTATACTATTTTTTTATATATTTTCAAACCTAATTATTTATGACTAAATCTTATTTATAAATTTTACTGATTAATTTTAATATTATTTGCTAATACTATAATATTGAATACTGATTTTATGGAGGATATATATGCAGATTATTTGGTATGGACATTCTTGCTTTTTAATTAAAACCTCATCAGGAAAAAGAATTTTATTAGATCCATTTAAAATTGATATAAATAGTAATGCTAGTTTTCCCAAATGTGATTTAATAACATTGAGTCATACTCATTTTAATCATTCATATATTAATAAGAATAATACAGATACAAAAATAATCAATACTGAAGGTTACTTTGACATGAATTTTGCAAAAACATATGGTATTAATGCATATCATGATAAACTATTAGGACTTAAAAGAGGAAAAAACATTATCTTTATACTAAAAATTGATAACTATACATTCTGTCATCTAGGAGATTTAGGGCACATTCCTGATGATACTATTTTAGATAAATTACAAGGAATTGATATATTATTTATACCTATAGGAGGAAAATTCACTTTAGATGGTTATGAAGCTTCAAAACTTTGTGAATTAATTTTACCTAAATATATAATTCCTATGCAATATAGAACTCTAGATAGTTCCATTCCACTAGATGATTTAGATAAATTTATATTCTCTAATAAATATATCAATAAAATTAATTCATCAAGCTTAGATACTAATATTTTAACTTCTAAATATCAGTCTAATATTATTTTGATGAATATATGTAAATTAAATTAATTATTAAAGTTATATTTATATTGTTAAGTATTTATCATTAATAATTAAAATAAGGACATCACTAAAAGTGATGTCCTTATTTTAATTAAGTACCTTATTACAGTCATCATGACAATAAAACATAAAGTCATGTTTTCTACGTTAAGGCAATTCCATGTAATATTATTCTTGGCAAGGAGCTCCTACTGGACAAACATTAGCACAGTTTCCACAATCTATGCAAGTATCTGCATCAATAACAAATTGAGTATCTCCTTGGCTTATAGCATTTACTGGACATTCAGCTGCACATGCTCCGCAGCTAACACATGAATCATTAATAACAAATGCCATATTAAACACCTCCTAATAAATTGTTGTAATTAACCAATTACATTTTATCACGTATTCTCTTGTTTTAAAAGTATTTTATTTACAATAAAGGTGTTAATTTATTTTCACATCCTATATAACTATATATCCTAAATCTTCTATGGTATTAATAATTTTTTCTTCATTTAAATATATTGAATCATATATTACAACTATTTCTTTTTTTTGCAAAGATACTTGAATCGCAATTATTCCTGAATTATTTACTATAGCATTTTGAATTAACTTTACATCTTTTTCAGATTCCATATTTAAAATCTTAATAATAGATTTCACAAAATATCCTCCTATTTTTCACTAAAAAGATCTTTTATTAATTTTTTATCTTCTTCTGACTCTATCTCTAACTTTATATTTGATTCATCTACAGTATCCTCATATTCTCCGGAAATAAGTTCTATATCTGATATACCGTATTCTTCAATAACTTCTTCATCGCCTTTTTTTAATTTAACTTTAACTATTTCTTTTACTATTGAGTTTCCAGTAACTTCACCATTTCCATATGGTGTTTTAACTATAGCCCCTACTTTAGGTAATCTTTTTCTTATATCCTCATATGTACTTTGCTCATAATTTAAGCAACACATAAGTCTGCCACAAATACCTGAAATCTTAGTCGGATTAAGTGAAAGATTTTGTTCCTTGGCCATCTTTATTGATACTGATGCAAAATCCCCTAAGAAACTAGAGCAACACATTGGTCTACCACATGGTCCAAGTCCGCCTATCATTTTAGCTTCATCCCTTACTCCAATTTGTCTTAATTCTATTCTTGTCTTGAATATAGTTGCTAAATCTTTAACTAACTCTCTAAAATCAACTCGCCCATCAGCTGTAAAATAAAATATTACTTTATGGTTATCAAATGTATATTCAACATCTATCAACTTCATATTAAGTTCATGCTCTTCTATTTTCTTTAAACAAATACTTAATGCTTCTTCTTCTTTTTCCTTATTTTCTTTATGTTTTAATATATCTTTTTCATCTGCAATTCTTATTACACTTTTTAATGGAGAAATTATATCTTCTTCTGATACTTCTCTTATTCCTATTACACATTCTCCAAATTCAACGCCTCGTGCAGTTTCTACAATTACATAGTCTCCTTTTATTATGTTAAATTTTTCAGGACTAAAATAATATATTTTTCCAGCCTTCTTGAATCTTACTCCTATAACCTTTATCATTAATTATACCTCCGCAAATCCCATAAGCAGCACACTTATAGTCATCGAATAGTTTGAATTACTATTAAAATTTATTCTTGCCTCTTTTATGTATTCTAACATATTACTTAATTTTTTATAAGATATCTTTCTTGATATTAATTCTAATTTTTCTACCTTATCAATATTAATGATTCTTTCGATTTTATTTAATTCTTTTAAAACTAATAAATCCCTAATATACAGAAGCAATATATCTAATAAATCAGCTTTCTCATCTTTCAAGTTATTAAATGCTTCTTGATATTTAATAACTATTTTTTTATTTCTAGCCAATATATCATCAAATAATTCTATGCATAAATCTCTTAATTGTTTTAATTTTTCATCTTTTATAAATCTATCTACTTTGCCTGGAATACCTGTACTATAGGCTATCGCTGATTGTCTTTCTTCTAAATTCAAGCTTTTATAGTTTTCATCTATATACTCTAAAATTTCATCTTTTGATAATGGCGTTAGTTTATATATTTGGCATCGTGATTGTACAGTTTCTAAAATTTGCTCTAATGAATCACTTAACAAAATTAGAAATACACCATCTGGTGGCTCTTCTATAGTTTTTAATAATGCATTCTGAGCTTGTGCAGTCATTTTATCGCACTTATACATTATAATAACCTTTCTATTGCCCTCATAAGGTTTTTTATTTACTTCTTCAATTACTTTTCTAACATCATCTACACCAAATGTATTGGAAGAAGGATAATATTTTACAATATCAACGCTATTAATGAAATCTAATCCCTTTAGTATTTTACTAGCTAAATATTGAGCTATTATACTTTTTCCAATTCCATCATTGCCTATAATTAAATTTGCATGAGAAAATGAACCATTTATATTTCTTTTATTTATTGCACCTTTAATCATTTGATGCCCAATTATTTTTCTCAATGCCTATCTCTCCTAATATTATATTTTTATAAATTGATCTACATCTAATACAAATAGTGTAGCTCCTCCTACATTAATTTTTACTGGATACTGATGCATGTAACCCGCTTCACTTCCATTTAAAGTCGTAGGAGCAACTAAAAGCTCTTTTCTTTTCTTACAAATCCTTTTTATGATCTCAATTACATCATTAACCTGATTTTCTTCAACACCTGTCATCAATGTTGTATTACCCGATTTAAGAAACCCTCCAGTAGTTGCTAATTTAGTTACTCTATAATTTTCATCTGTTAGCGCTTCAATAACGTCTGATGCATCCTCATCTTGAACAATAGAAATTATTAATTTCATTCTACATCCCCAACCTCTCAAATATATTATTATATTTATTTTACCACAAATAGATAATTTTTATATATTTAAGCTAATTTTTGTATCTAACTTAGATATTATTATATTTTTTATTTCAGCCGCTATCTGTTCTTTACTTTTCTCTGCATTTATTTTAATCATTCTATCTTTATTATTAGAATATATAATTTCATATCCTTCTCTAACTTTTTCATGAAAGTCTATCTTCTCTAAATCTAGTCTATTAATTTCTCTATTATCGTTATTATTTATTCTTTGTAATCCTATTTTAGGATCTATATCAAATAATATAGATATATCAGGCATATATCCCTCAATAGCAAATTCATTTATGCTCATAATCGCATCTATTCCTAAACCTCTAGCATAACCCTGATATGCTAGTGATGAATCAACAAATCTATCGCAAAGTACTACAACTCCATCTTCCAATGCAGGTATGACCTTTTCTACTAGGTGTTGTCTCCTGGCTGCAGCATATAATAATGCTTCTGTTCTTCCATCCATAGCAGTATTATTCCTATCTAATATGACTTGTCTTATATCCTCTGCAATCTTTATCCCACCTGGTTCTCTTGTTTTTATACACTTTATTTTATTCTCAACAAACCAATCATATATTGAATTTATAGCAGTACTTTTGCCTGATCCATCTCCACCTTCAAATACTATAAATAAACCTTTTTTCATAAGCAACCTCACTGAATTATATTTTTATCAAACAATATTCTTTTTATCATTTTTAAATAGTAATCATATGTTTGTTCCTTTACATGACTATTAACAATATCTTTTTCACATTTTTCACATATATGTTTTTCATTTAACATTATACCATTACTATTATAAATACCACATAAAAAACAATTATTATTTAAATCTTTCATTTTATTATATCTCCTTTTTTTAAAATATTATTTTAAACCTATGTTACATTTAAATTTTATAAATATCCTTAAATATATTAAGATTTTGTCCAATCTTAATTTTTTAATACAGCTCACTTTATATTGCCCATAATAATCAATAATTTTTTTAAATTTGGAGATACTATTATCATAAAAACATATGAAAGGAGAATGCTACATATTATATAATCTGCTTTTCAATGTATTCTTATTAAATAGATTATAACTATTTGTAGCTTATGAAGTAATGAAACAAGAAATTAATTCCTTTTTATATAGCTGTGAAAAAGATATCCATGATCTATGTATATATCTTTATAACAATCCTGAAGTAAGTTATAAAGAGCATAATTCTAGTGAGTATATCTGTAATTTATTAAGTAAATATAATTTTAATATACAAAAGAACTTCTTAGATATTAATAATGCTTTTTTTGCACAGAAAGGTGATAAGTACCCTAAAATATGCTATCTATGTGAATATGATGCTATAGAAAATGTTGGACATATAACTGGTCATAATTTAACTGCAACGATTTCTGCTTCTGCCGCACTTGCATTAGGCCATATTATTAATAAAATTGGTGGATCTGTTATATTAATTGGCTGTCCTGGTGAATATTTTGGTGGAAGTAAAGGAACTATGGTTAAACAAGATACCTTCGAAGATATAGATGTTGTCATGGAAGTTCATCCAGATATAATAACATGCGAAAGTGGTTCCTCTTCATCAATAATTCCAATAGGTATAAAATTTATTGGAACAAAAAATCTTCACTTTTTAAATAGAAGCGCATTTACCCCACTAGATGCAGCACTTTTAACTATAAATATTTTAAATTCAACCAAAAAAGGTCTTCCTGAAGGACTAGAAATAAACTATGTAATCTCTAATGGCGGTAATACCCCCTTATTTATTCCATCTGAGACTGAACTTAAATGTTATATAAGAGCTAGAACCTCTAAGTTGGCATCATATGGAAATGAGCATATAAAACAAATTGTAAAATACGTTGCAGAACTGACAGGTATAGAAAATAATTTTTTCTTATATGAACAGCCAAATAAAGAGTTAATTACAAATCATACTTTAAATCGACTATTTAGTCATAATTTAAAAGAAAGTGGAATTATAAATATTAATCCACCTAAAAATATATATGCAGGATTAAGTATTGGTGATGTGAGTCATAAAGTTCCTACAATTCATCCATATATATCTATAGTAGAAGATGATACTATACAATATGGAAGTATAGATTTCGCTAAAGCAACTATTTCTGATTACGCTTTAAATCAATGTATTATATCTGCAAAAGCTCTTGCTTATACAGGGATAGATCTAATTAAAAACGAGAATTTATTATTAGAAGTAAAGCAAGAATTCTTTTCTCAATCTAATTAAACAAGCGAATCCCATCAATCAATTAATATACTTGATTGATGGGATTTTTCTTAACATTAAAAACAGTTTACAAACGAATTTATAATAGTATAATTAATATAGCATTGCTAATATTCGCAAGGAGGTGCTCTTTTGATTAAAATTTATAAAAGCATTGGTGAAAATAATCCTGTTTTAAATACATTAGACAACATAGAAAATGGATGCTGGATTAATATAATAGCTCCTTCTGATGAAGAATTGATACTAATATCAAAAAAAACAGGAGTTCCTATAGATTTTCTTAATTCGGCTCTTGATGATGAAGAAACTTCTCGTATTGATTTTGAAGATGGATCTTTATTGGTTATAGTCGATATTCCTTTTACCGAAATGGAAGATAACTCTTTAACATATGATACCTATCCATTAGCAATAATACATACAGATAAACAAATAATAACAGTATGTTTAAAAAATAGTAGAATACTTTCAGATTTTGTTAATCAAAAAATAAAATCATTCTATACATTTAAAAAATCAAGATTTATATTGCAAATTTTAAATAGAATATCAACTTACTATCTATTATATTTAAGACAAATAGATAAAAAAAGTCTAATGATTGAAAAAAGGCTTCATAAATCTATGAAAAATAGAGAACTTATTCAGTTACATTCACTTGAAAAATCATTAGTTTACTTTTCTACATCTTTAAAAGCTAATGAAATTACATTAGAAAAAATGTTAAAACTAGAATTAATGCAAAAATATGAAGAAGATAAAGATGTCTTAGAAGACGTAATTATAGAGAATAAACAGGCTATAGAAATGACCGAAATCTACAGTAATATATTAGCTAGTACAATGGACTTCTTTGCTTCTGTAATATCTAATAATTTGAATATTGTTATGAAAGTATTAGCATCTGTAACCATATTAATGGCTATACCAACGATAATGAGCGGAATATTTGGTATGAATATAACGCTTCCAATTTCAGAGGGCGATCCAAATGGATTCTTAATTATAACATTATTAACAATTGCTATATGCGCAGTTGTAGCATTTATACTATATAAAAAGGATATGCTTTAGTAAAACATATCCTTTTTATATATTTAAATCTTAATATATCTGCTAAAATAACAAAAAACCTTGAAATATTTCAAGGTTTTTTTTGGAGGCGCCACCCAGATTTGAACTGGGGAATAAAGGTTTTGCAGACCTCTGCCTTACCACTTG